>Ga0209257_1000141_pt1 | contig 201130 bp, 185 predicted proteins | sample AraplaCvi_mCL_r2_FD_184277 | JGI IMG/M metagenome (GOLD analysis project Ga0209257, IMG submission 184277) | Arabidopsis root microbial communities from North Carolina, USA - plate scrape MF_Cvi_mCL_r2 (SPAdes) (version 2) | ecosystem: Host-associated > Plants > Roots > Endosphere | place... | reverse complement strand
GCGGGTGCGCGGGTCGCTCGCAAGGTAGTCGAGCATGTCGCCGAAGTCGACGTCGGCGCGTTCCCCGAGCGAGACCACGTGCGAGAAGCCCACCTGCCGCCCCTGCGCCCAGTCGAGGATGGCCGTGACAAGGCCGGCCGACTGGGACACGAAGGCCACCGCGCCGGGCGCGGCCCCGATGTGGGCGGCGCTCGCGTTGAGCCCGAGGTGCGGGGTCAGCAGGCCGATGCTGTCCGGCCCGAGCAGGCGCAGCAGCGACGGCCGCGCGGCGTCGAGCGCCGCCTGGGTGCGCCGGGCGCCGAGCCCGGGTGTGAGCACCACCGCCGCCCGGGTGCCCCGCGCGGCCAGCTGGGCCACCACCTGGGGCACGGTGTGCCGCGGGCTGCAGATCAGCGCGAGGTCGGGCGCCTCGGGCAACTGGTCGATGCGGTGCACGACGGGGTGGCCGTCGAGGTCGTCGTACTTGGGGTTCACCGCGAACAGCCGGCCCTTGAAACCGCCGGCCCGCAGGTTGGCCCAGGCGACGGCGCCGGTGCTGCCGGCCCGCAGCGAGGCGCCGATCACGGCGACGGAGGACGGGTCGAGCAGCGAATCGAGGTTGCGGATGCTCATGGCGGCGCGGGCTCCTGGGGACCGATGGACGCCGGGGCATCCACCGGCGGGGGCCGGACCTTGTGGTCCGGTCGACCGCCCCCATGTTCTCTCAGTGACGGGGCCCGAATCAACGTCCCCCGGAGAGGAAAACCCCATGAACGTCCGTTCACCTGAACAAGCACCCGCCCGGCCCTCGGTGGTGATCACGCTCGCCCACCTGCTGGAGCGCCTGGAACGCAGTCCCGAGGCCGTCGATCCGGTTCAGTACCGGTCGGTGGTCACGCACTTGGTACAGGAATTCGAATCGGTCAAGCCCGGCGAAACGCTCAATGCAGTGCTAGATTCCTACCCCGCGGCCGCGGAGCTGTATGAAAACCTTCAGTACCAGCATGCCGGGCTCTGCCGGTCGGCGCTCGAATTCTCGTCGAGCGCGGAACTGCAGGCCAGGAACGTGATCGACAAGGCACGTCGCGCGACCGATCAATGATGAACCAGGGACCCCTCAGTGGCGAAGAATGAAGTGAAAACGACCGTCGTGGCCGACGGTCTGCGGTATCGATCGAAGGTGGCGGGCTCGCCGTTCACCGCGGCAGGCTCCTTCGGGGCTGCCACCATGTCCTGCTTCCTGTGCGGCAAGCACCGGCCGCGGGCGTCCCTCAAGACGCGCAAGCTGCTCGGCAAGGCGCAGGCGGTGTGCGCACCGTCCTGCCGCGAGCTCGACGCGGCCAACGGCCAGGGCTGAACGCCCTCCTCCCCGCCGGTCTCAGGGTTCGCCCGCGAGACCGGTGACCCACATCCGGGTGACCTGCTCGAACGGGGTGTCGGCATCGCCGAAGCCCCCGTTCGCGGCCAGGCGCACCCACGCCTGCGTGTCGTGATGGCTGCCCGCCAGGGGCGGGTTCGCCCGTTCCTGCATGAGCCAGGCGTGCACCTGCGCGTACTGCGCCGGGTGCTGGCGCCACGTCCAGGCGAGGCCGACCAGGTCGGCGAAACCTTCTTCACGGCGGGTGACCTGCATGTCGGACCAGCGGGCCGCGACGTCGGGATCGGTGTCGAGCGCCCGGGCACCCTCGGTGAACCCGGCGGGCACGGTGCGCCACGCGCCCCGCACCTGTCGCCAGCAGTGCGCCATCTCGTGGGCCGCGATGGCTTCCACGACGGGCGAGAACAAGGCGGGAGGGATGGTGCGTTCGGTGTCGGCGGCGGCGGGGTTGCCCCGCATCGAGAACACGAGCTTGCAGCGGCCGTCGACCAGGGCCATGGCCACCGGCGCGAGGCCGGGGGTGTCCTGCGGCTGGACGACCACGTCCACCGGCAACCCCTGCGTGCGGGCATACGCCACGACGGGGGCGGCGGCCTGCGCCCAGCGCAGCTCCTGCGCGGAAAGACGCGTGTCCGCGTTGGCGGTTCCGGTCACACCGGAGACCGCCAACGCGAGCAACGCGGCAGACTCTCTTTTCCCCATGCCGCCATTGGGCCCCACTTCGAGCGGGCGCGGTGGCCGGACATCGTTGGGAATTCCCGCCTTTGCGGAAGTATTCCCACGCGGCGGTGAGGCGTCCGCCTACACGGCTGGCCGGTTCGGCATTCAACAATGGGTCGTTTCCTCAACCAGGTTTTTCTCATGTCCGCAGGTGGTCGCAAGTGGGGTCTGGGCGCGCTCGTCCTCGGGGTGCTGACGCTGGCCGCCTGCGGCGAGACGGCGCGGCTGCCCGAAAGCGCGGGGTTCGGCCCGAACCCCCAGCTGCCGCCCCCGAACAAGACGCTGATCCCCACCCTGAACGTCGCCCCGGCCATCGGCTGGCCGGCCGGTGGCAAGCCGGTCGCGGCCGACGGCCTGCAGGTGCAGGCGTTCGCCACGGGGCTCGACCATCCGCGCTGGATCCACGTGCTGCCCAACGGCGACGTGCTGGTCGCCGAATCCAACGCGCCGCCGAAGCCCGAGGGCGGCGGCATCCGGGCGTGGGCGCAGAAGACGATGATGAAACGGGCGGGCGCCACGGTGCCCAGCGCGAACCGCATCACGCTGCTGCGCGACGCCGATGGCGACGGGGTCGCCGAGGTGCGCTCGGTGTACCTGAAGGACCTGTTTTCCCCGTTCGGCATGGCGCTCGTGGGCGAGACGCTCTACGTGGCGAACGCGGACGCGCTCGTGAAGGTGCCCTACCGCGCCGGCGAGACCACCGTGGCCACGGCGCCGTCCAAGGTGGTCGACCTGCCCGCGGGCCTGAACCACCACTGGACCAAGAACGTGATCGCCACGGCCGACGGCCGCAGGCTCTACGTCACGGTGGGCTCCAACAGCAACGTCGGTGAAAACGGCATGGAGATCGAGGAAGGCCGCGCCGCCATCTGGGAGGTCGATCCCGCCGCGTCCACGAAACGGCTCTTCGCCACCGGCCTGCGCAACCCGAACGGCATGGCGTGGGAGCCCGTGACGGGGGCGCTCTGGACCGTCGCGAACGAACGCGACGAGATCGGCAGCGACCTCGTGCCCGACTACCTCACCTCCGTGCGCGACGGCGGCTTCTACGGCTGGCCGTACAGCTACTACGGACAGCACGTGGACGAACGCGTGCAGCCGCCGCGCCCCGAGCTGGTCGCGAAGGCCATCCCACCCGACTACGCGCTCGGCGCACACACCGCGTCGCTGGGACTCGCCTGGTCCGACGGCCGTGCACTGCCCACGCTCGGCACGGGCATGGTCATCGGCCAGCACGGGTCCTGGAACCGCAAGCCGCACAGCGGCTACAAGGTGATCCTGGTGCCGTTCGAGGCGGGCCGTCCCACCGGCGGGCCGCGCGACGTGCTCACCGGTTTCCTGAGCGAGGACGGCAAGGCGCTCGGCCGCCCGGTCGGCGTCGCCTTCGACACGAAAGGCGGCCTGCTGGTCGCCGACGACGTCGGCAATGTCATCTGGCGGGTGACGGGCTCACCGGCCCGACCCTGATGACCACCGCCCCGGGACAGGCGTCGGCCACGACCGCGGCCGTCCCGTCTCCAACCGTGGGCACAATCGCGGGTCTTTCCAGCCCGCCGCCCTCGTTCCCGCACCGCATGAACCTCCACCTCGACGGATCCCGCAACCTCGCCGTGCAGATCAGCGCCGCCGCGCTGATGTTCGTCATCCTCGCCGTCGACCTGTTCACCCCGATCGGCTACGCCGAATGGGCGCTTTACCTGCTGCCGCTGGGCCTCCTGCTGTTGCAGACGAGCCCACCCGCGGCTTTCGTGGCGGCGGCGCTGGCCTCGGTGCTCAGCCTGGCCGGTTACCTGCTGTCGCCGCCGGGCACGGACGCCTTCGTCGCCGCCGTCAACCGCGTGGTCGGCGGCGTGGTGCTGTGGCTGCTCGCGTTCCTGGTGTGGCAGGTGCTGCGGGTGCGCCGCGACGTGGGCCGCCTCGCCTGGCTCCAGCAGGGCGAGGCCATCGTCTCCCAGCGCCTGATCGGCGAACTCGGCCCGAACGAGGTGGCCGATCGGGCGACGCAGTCGCTTTGCGAGGTGACCGGGGCCGACACCGCCCTGCTCTACCGCATCGACGGCTCCGAGCTGCTGCGCAAGGGCGGCCACGCGGTCGACTTCGCCGCCACCCGCGAACGCATCCCCATTCCCGACGGCCTCGCGGGCCAGGTCGCGCGCGACGGCCGCGTCCGGGTGCTGCACGACGTGCCGGCCGGCCACCTGCCGGTGGCCACCACCCTCGGCCGCAGCATGCCGGGCCAGGTCATTGTCGCCCCGCTGCGCATCGACGGTGTCACCGCGGGCGTCGTGGAGCTGGGCTTCCTGCGCCGGCAGCGCGACACCGCCCGGGTGCTGGACCTGCTCGACCAGGTTGCCGAACCCATCGGCGTGGCGCTGCGTTCGGCGCTGTACCGCCGTCGCCTCGAGGTGCTGCTCGAGGAAACCCAGCGCCAGGGCGAATCGCTGCAGGCCCAGCAGGAGGAGCTGCGGGTCTCGAACGAGGAGCTCGAGGAACAGAGCCGCGTGCTGCGCGAGTCGCAGGCGCGGCTGGAAACGCAGCAGGTCGAACTGGAACAGACCAACGTGCAGCTCGAGGAACAGGCCCAGGTGCTCGAGCGGCAGAAGCTCGACCTGCTGGCGGCGCAGCAGTCGCTGCACGGCAAGGCCGAGCAGCTCGAGGCCGCCAGCCGCTACAAGTCCGAGTTCCTCGCGAACATGTCGCACGAGCTGCGCACGCCGCTCAACAGCTCGCTGATCCTGTCGAAGCTGCTGGCCGACAACAAGCCGGGTTCGCTCAACGCCGAGCAGGTGAAGTACGCCCAGGCCATCCACGCCTCGAACAACGACCTGCTGCTGCTCATCAACGACATCCTCGACCTGTCGAAGATCGAGGCCGGCCACGTGGACCTCACGGTGGAGCCGCTCGACCTCGCCGACGTGATCGGACGCCTGCGCAGCACGTTCGACCCCCTCGCCCGCCAGAAGCAGCTCGCCTTCGTGGTCGAGACCGCCCCCGGCGCCCCCGTCACGCTGCACACCGACGCGCAGCGCCTGCTGCAGGTGCTGAAGAACCTGCTCGCCAACGGCATCAAGTTCACCGAACGCGGCGAGGTGCGCCTGGTGGTGCGTCCGGCCGCCGCGGGCCGCGTGGCCTTCGAGGTGCGGGACAGCGGCGTGGGCATCCCGAAACACCAGCAGGACGTGATCTTCGAGGCGTTCCGCCAGGCCGACGGCAGCACGAGCCGGCGCTTCGGCGGCACGGGCCTCGGCCTGTCGATCTCCCGCGAACTCACCCACCGGCTGGGCGGCACCCTGCGCGTGGACAGCGAACCCGGCCGCGGCAGCACGTTCACGGTGGACCTGCCCGTCGAGTTCGACGGCGTGGCCGTCGAATCGGCGATCCCCGCGGCGGTGGCCGTCGACGCCCCCGCGCCGACCGCCGTGGCCGCGGCGCCGTCCCCGGTGCCGGTGGACGTCACGGACGACCGACGCCAGCTCGACCGCGCCGGCCGCCTGATCCTCGTGATCGAGGACGACCCGCGCTTCTCCTCGGTGCTGTACGACCTCGCCCACGAGCTGGGCTTCGACTGCGTCATCGCCAACACCGGCGAGGAAGGCCTGCGGCTCGCGCGCGAACTGCAGCCGAGCGGGGTACTGCTCGACGTGGGGCTGCCCGACCAGTCGGGCCTCACCGTGCTCGAACGGTTGAAGCGCGACTCCGCCACGCGGCCGCTGCCGGTGCACATGCTGTCGGCCCACGAGCGCACGCAGACGGCGCTCGAACTGGGCGCCGTGGGCTACGTGCTCAAGCCGGCCGCCCGCGAGCAGCTGGTGTCGGCCATCCAGGGCCTGCAGGACCGCCTGCAGCGCGAGGTGCGCCGCGTGCTGGTGGTGGAGGACGACGAGGACCTGCGCCGCAACCTCGTGCTGCTGCTGACCGCCGACGGCGTGGCCATCGACGCGGTGGGCACGGTGGCCGACGCGCTCGACCGGCTGTCGTCCACCACGTACGACTGCATGGTGATGGACCTGTCCCTGTCGGACGGCTCGGGCGACGAGCTGCTCGAGAAGATGGCCGCGGGCGACCAGTACGCCTTCCCCCCGGTCATCGTCTACACCGGCCGGGCGCTGAGCGGCGACGAGGAACAGCGCCTGCGCCGGTACTCCAAGTCGATCATCGTGAAGGGCGCGCGGTCGCCGGAACGCCTGCTGGACGAAGTCACACTGTTCCTGCACAGCGTGGAGTCGTCGCTGCCGCCGGAACAGCAGCGGCTGCTGATGCAGGCGCGCGAACGCGACTCGGTGCTGGACGGCCGGCGCGTGCTGCTGGCCGAGGACGACGTGCGCAACATCTTCGCGCTCTCCAGCGTGTTCGAACCGCTGGGCGCGAAGCTCGAGGTGGCCCGCAACGGCCAGGAGGCGCTGGACCGCCTCGAACGCGGCCCCGCCGTCGACCTGGTGCTGATGGACATCATGATGCCGGAGATGGACGGCCTCACCGCGATGAAACGCATCCGCGAGCGGCCCGAATGGGCCAACCTGCCCATCATCGCGCTCACCGCCAAGGCGATGCCCGACGACCGCGACCGCTGCCTCGAGGCCGGCGCCAACGACTACGCGGCCAAGCCGCTCGACGTGGACAAGCTGATCTCACTGTGCCGCGTCTGGATGCCGAAGTAGGAGCGCCCGTGGACGCCGACACCGCCCTGTTCGACATCGAGGTCAAGCTGATGCTGGAGGCCGTGTACCTCCGCTACCAGCACGACTTCCGCGACTACGCCGTCACGTCGCTGCGCCGCCGCATGCGCCAGGCGATGGACCGCTTCGGCTGCGAGCGCCTCGCCCACCTGCAGGACCGCGTGCTGCGCGAGCCCGAGGTGTTCGCGCAGATGCTGCAGTACTTCACCGTGCAGGTGAGCGAGTTCTTCCGCGACCCCACGTACTTCGCCACGCTGCGGCGCGAGGTGGCGCCCATGCTCGCCACCTACCCGTCCATCAAGGTGTGGGTGGCCGGCTGCAGCAGCGGCGAGGAGGTCTGGTCGCTCGCGATCCTGCTCGCGGAGGAGAAGCTGCTGGACCGCGCGCTCATCTACGCCACCGACATCAACCCGGAGGCGCTGCGCAAGGCCGAGGCCGGCGTGTACCCGCTCGAGCGCATGGCGCTCTTCAGCCGCAACTACCAGGCGGCCGGCGGCACGGGCTCGCTGTCCGACTACTACACGGCGGCGTACGACGGCGTGGTGTTCGACCGCAAGCTGCGCAGGAACATCGTGTTCGCCGACCACAGCCTCGCGACCGACACCGTCTTCTCCGAGGTGCACCTCGTGTCGTGCCGCAACGTGCTGATCTACTTCAACCCGGGCCTGCAGGACCGCGCCATCGGCCTCTTCCGCGATTCGCTGGTGCACCGCGGCTTCCTGGGCCTCGGCAGCAAGGAGACGCTGCAGTTCGGCACGCACGCCCAGGAATTCGAGCCGGTGGCGAGCCCCGAGCGCATCTACCGCCGCCTCTGAGCCCACCTTCGACACCCGCCATGGACACCCCTGTTCAGCCCCTGTCCCGCATCGAGGCCGTCGTCATCGGCGCCTCGGCCGGCGGCGTGGACGCGCTGCTGACGCTGCTGTCGGCGCTGCCGGCCACGTTCCGGCCGGCGGTGCTCGTCGTGATCCACGTGCCGCCGGACCAGCCGAGCGGCATCGCCGCGCTGATCGCCCAGCGTTGCGCCCTGCCCGTCACCGAGGCGCTCGACAAGCAGCCGGTGCCGTCCGGCGCCGTGGTGTTCGCCCCGCCCAACTACCATCTGCTCGTCGAACCCACCGGCACCCTGGCCCTGTCAATCGACGCACCCGTGCGTTATTCACGCCCGGCGATCGACCCTCTGTTCGAATCGGCCTCGATCGCCTACGGTGCGCAACTGCTCGCGCTGCTGCTCACGGGCGGCAGCGACGACGGCAGCGAGGGCCTGGCGGCCGTGCGCTCGCGGGGCGGCACCGCCTGGGTCCAGGACCCGGACACCGCGGTCGCGAGCACGATGCCGGCGTCGGGCATCGCGTCCGCGGGCGCCGACGCGGTGCTGTCGATCGAAGACATGGCGTCGAGCCTCGCCGCCCTGACATGACGAACGAACCTTCTTTTCCATCTCCATCGAACTTCAGAGAAACGCCATGAACCCAACGTCAGAAGTCAACGTGCTGGTCGTCGACGACGTCGCCCAGAACCTGCTCGCGCTGGAGGCACTGCTGGCCCGCCCCGGCATCCGCGTGCTGAAGGCCGGGTCGGGCGACGAGGCGCTGGAGCTGCTGCTGAACCACGACGTGGCGGTGGCGCTGCTCGACGTGCAGATGCCCGAGATCGACGGCTTCGCGCTGGCCGAGCTGATGCGCGGGGCCGAACGCACCCGCCACATCCCGATCATCTTCCTGACGGCCGCCTCGCAGGACCAGCAGCGCACCTTCCGCGGGTACGAGGCCGGCGCGGTGGACTTCCTCTACAAGCCGCTCGAGCCGCACGTGCTGGCGAGCAAGGTCGCGGTGTTCGTGGACCTCTACGTGCAACGCCAGCGCCTGCAGCACCAGATCGTCGAGGTGCAGCGGCTGCGCAAGCTCAACGAGATGATGACCGCCGTGCTGACGCACGACCTGCGCACGCCTCTGATGGCCATCGCGCTCAGCGCCGAGATCGTGCACCGCCGCGGCCACGACGAACCCATCCAGAAGGCCGGCCTGCGCATCAAGTCCAGCAGCTCGCGCATGGCGCGCACCATCGACCACCTGCTGAACTTCTCGCGCATCCGCCCCGGCATCGCCAGCATCTCCCCGAAGATGGCCGACCTCGGCAGCCTCTGCGCGGCCGTGGTGGCCGAGATCGTCGAGGTGCGCCCGAGCGTGGTGGTCGACCTGCAGTGCGAGGGTGACCTCACGGGCACCTTCGACACCGACCGACTGAGCCAGGTGTTCACGAACCTCGTGGGCACGGCGCTCGAACACGCCGGGGAAGGCGTGCCCATCAAGGTGCAGCTGGACGGCAACCACAAGGACCGGCTGAACGCCACCGTGAGTTTCGCGACGGTGCTGAGCGACGACGTGCAGGCCGACCTGTTCGAACCCATCCTGCCGTCCTCGGGCAAGGAGCCCGCGCGCGGCACGCTCGGCGCGGGCCTCGCCATCGTCGACCAGGGCATCAGCGCCCACGGCGGGTCGGTGGTCGCCCGGTCGAACGCCACCGAAGGCACGGTGTTCGAGTTCCTGATCCCGCGCAGCGAGCGCAGCACCCGCTGACGTTCAGGCGCGCCTGCGCTTCGGCTTGCAGGCGCCGGCGAGGAAACACAGCAGCTGGCGCTCGGGCACCGACAGCCCCCGCCGCTGCACCCGGGCCGGCGCGACGTCCAGCAGCGCGGCGAGTTCGCCGGAGGCGGCCGCCGTCACCACATCGGGATGCACGTACGACTTGCGGCAAACGGCGACGGTGTTGCCGAGCCGCCCGGCCACTTCGGTCAGCACCTCGACGATGCCCTGCTTCGTGCAGGGCTCGCCGGCGCGGGCGCCGAACAGGCCGAGGGCCAGCGCGCTCGCGTGCCACGTGCGGAAGTCCTTCGCGGTGAAGCTGTCGCCGGCGCATTCGCGCAGGTAGTCGTTGACGTCCTGCGAGCTCACGTCGCACGGCGTGCCGTCCTCCCCGGTGTACTGGAAGAGTTCCTGGCCGGGCATGTGCTGGCAGCGGCGCACGACGCGGGCCACCCGCGGGTCCTCGAGCGCCACCTCGTGCACCACGCCGCTCTTGCCCTTGAAGCGCAGCTTCAGCACGGCGCCGTCCACCTTCGCATGGCGGGTCTTCAGCGTCGTGAGGCCGTACGAGCCGTTCTCGCGCGCGTAGACGTCGTTGCCCACGCGCACGAGGGTGGTGTCGAGCAGTCGCACGAGCGTGGCCAGCAGCGTCTCGCGGGACACGCCGCCGGCGCCCTTCGCCTCGAGGTCGCGCTTCACGCGGGCGCGGATGCGCGGCAACGCCTCGCCGAAGGCGCGCATGCGGGTGAACTTGTCGGTGTCGCGGGCGACGCGCCAGTCGGCGTGGTAGCGGTACTGCTTGCGGCCGCGGGCGTCGCGGCCCGTCGCCTGCAGGTGGCCGTCGGGCCGCGGGCAGATCCAGACGCGGGTGTAGGCCGGCGGGATCGCGAGGCGGCGGATGCGGTCGAGCTCGGCGCGGTCGCGCAGGCATTGCCCGCCCGGTGCGCGGTACGAGAACCCCTTGCCGCTGCGGCGGCGGCTGATGCCCGGGCCCTCGTCGGTGACGTAGACGAGCCCGGCCGGCGCTGCCGGCGTGTCGGGTGGGGGTTCCTTCGGTCTCAGAGCGGGCTCGTGGTGGGCACGTCCAGCGACGGGCACTGGCGCGTCACGCGTTCGGCCTGGCCGCAGGCGTCGCGGTCGCAGCGCCCCACGTGGCTGCAGGTGCCGTCGGGCGCGGAGGACATCGGCAAACCGGTGTCACCCGTGTCGACGGCGGCGTCGGCGGCCTTGTCGGCATGTCGGCGGGGCAGCGGCAAGGGCACGCGGATCGTCTGGACGGTCATGGCGGTCATCGCTTTCGGGCGTGGAAACCGCCGGGGCCTTTCGGCGCGCCGGCGGGGTGGGACATCACCGGGTCACCGGATCAGCGGACCCGGTGCGGATCGCGGAGGGGATCAGCGTTGGCGGTCGCTGCCGCTGTCGCTTCCCTGCTGGTCGCTGCGCTGCGGCGAGCGGTTGCCGCCCTGCTGCTGGACGTTCGAATCACGCTGGAGATTCTGGTCCTGCTTGCGTTGCGGGTTCTGCTGGTCCTGCTGCTGTTGCGGCGATTGCTTCTGGGACGGTTGCTGTTGTCCCGTCTTCTGCGAATCCTGGCTCGGGCGGTTCTGTTGGGTCATGGATCACTCCTTCAGATGCTGTGCACGTCGCACAGGAACTTCATGGCAACCAGCGTGCCCATCTCAGCCGGGCACGTGGTCCTGGAACAGGGCGAAGAGCACGTCCGGCTCGGCCGGCTTGAGCACGTGCTGGTCGAAGCCTGCCTCGCGCGCCTCCTGCACGTCGCCCGCGCTGCCGTGGCCGCTCAGGGCGATGAGCTGCGGAGGCGGCGCGAGGTCCAGCGCGACGATCTCGCGGGCCACCTCGAAGCCGTCGATGTCGGGCAGGCCGATGTCGAGCAGCACCGCCTCCGGCGACCACCGCAGCGTCTCCGCGACGGCGGCGCGGCCCGTGTGGACCATGCGGACGTCGTGGCCCTCCGATTCGAGCAGCATGGCCACGGCCTCCGCCGCGTCCACGTTGTCGTCGACCACCAGGATGCGTTTGCCGGACATGGCTCGCTCCCGGTCAGCCAGCGGCGCGCACGCTGTCGCGCAGGCGCTTGATCTGGTCGTGGTTGGCCTGCACGCCGAGTTGCTGCCGGGCCACGAGCGCGCGCAGCGGTTCCGGCAGCACGTCGTCGCGCAGCGCGGCGCGGTAGCGGGCCAGCGCGGCATCCTCCCCGCGCTCGCACTCGTCGAGCAGCGCCTGGTCGGTGTAGCCCGCCAGCGAGCCGCGCAACGCGACCCAGCCGCGGTGCAGCGCGCCGGACGTGGTCCCATCGGTCTCCGGCTCGCCGCCGTACTGCAGCACCGCCGGCCGCAGTTCCTCCGCCGCCTGCTTGCACTCCACCGCGCGTTGCAGGAACAGCCGGCGAAGCTCGCTCGACGTGGCCCGTTCGGCACACGTGGTGAAGCCGAGTTCGCCGTCCTTGCTGGTGGCGATGAGGTCGTTCAGGGTGTCGACGATGTCGTCGTTGGAAACGCTCATGGGGTGCTCCTTGGGTGGCGTGCGTCGCGGTGTTCCGGCACGCGGGCTTGGGGAGGGATCGCGCGGATCCCGCTTCCCGGAAAGGTGGCAGGCGGCGTGCCCGCGGGCCTCGCCCTCCCCTTGACAAGTCCCGAATGCCCTTGGAATCCTTGCGGTAATGGTTACGAGTTGCAGCGATTTCGCTCGTCCGAATCTCCGCGTAAACCCTTGGTTTGGCCCCGTGGAATGGGACTTCCACGGTGGCACGGGGGTTGCAGAACGGTTGCCATCGAAGCAGCCGCCGGACCGCCATCCCGCCCCGGCCTGCGAACCCCAGGAGGCCCTTCTCGCCATGACCGTACCGGCGCTCAGAGTCGAACATCGACAGCATCAGACCTTGACCCCGCGGCTGCAGCAAGCGGTCCGCCTGCTGCAGTTGTCCTCGCTGGACTTCGCGCAGGAAGTGCACGCCGCGCTCGACAAGAACCCGTTCCTCGAGGTCGACGACACCGATGCGCCCGCGATGCCCGACGTGGCCGCGGCGCCCGCGGCGGACACCCCACCCGACGAACCGCCGCCGAACGACGGCTGGTCCGCCATGTCCCCCGGAGACCGCCGCGCCGGCGGCGCGGGCGGCGACGTGACGGCCCTCGATTTCGTGGCCGCCGACGTGGGCCTGCGCGAGCACCTGCACGGCCAGATCAACGTGCTGCCGCTGCCTCCGCGCGACCTGCTGCTGGCCGCCACCGTGATCGAATCGCTCGACGACGACGGCTACCTGCGCACGCCGCTCGCTGAACTCGCCGAGCTGAGCGGCGTGGACCCCGAACCCGCCGAGATGCTCACCGCGCTGCGCCGCGTGCAGTCGCTGGACCCCAACGGGGTCGGCGCGCGCGACGTCGGCGAGTGCCTCGTGCTGCAGCTGCCCGACATCGAGGACCCGGCGCTGCGGGCGCTCGCCGCGCGCATCGTCACGGGCCACCTGCCCCGCCTCGCGCAACACGACGTCGCCGGCCTCGCCCGCGCGCTCGACTGTTCACCCGAGGCGGTGGAAGCCGCCTGCGAACGCATCCGCCACCTCGATCCACGCCCCGGCTGGCGCCATGGCGGCAACGACGTGCAGTACCTGACCCCCGACGTGGTGGTGCGCCGCGTGCGCGGTTCGTGGCTCGCGTCGCTGAACCAGAACATCGTGCCGCGCGTGAAGCTCAACCAGGCCTACGCGCGCCTCTTCCAGCAGCACCGCGACGCGCGCCACGGCGAACTCGCGGCCAGCCTGCAGGAAGCCCGCTGGACCGTGCGCAACGTGCGGCAGCGCTTCTCCACCATCCTGAAGGTGGCCGAGGCCATCCTGCGGCGGCAGCACTCCTTCCTCGAACACGGGCCGCTCGCGATGAAGCCGCTCGGGCTGAAGGAGATCGCCGACGAGGTGGGGCTGCACGAGTCCACCGTGTCCCGGGTCACCAACAACAAGTACATGGCGACGCCGGTGGGCGTGTTCGAGCTCAAGTACTTCTTCTCGCGCGCGATGGTCACGGCGAGCGGCAGCACCTGCTCGCCCACGGCGATCCGCGGGGTCATCAAGGAGATGATCGACAGCGAGAGCCCGACCCACCCCTTGTCCGACCCCGAGATCGCCCGGCGACTCTTGCGGCAAGGTTTGAGCGTCGCACGACGAACCGTCACGAAATACCGGCAGCTCCTCAAGGTGGCGCCCGTGGAAAGGCGCCGCCGGCATGCCTGAGATCCTGCGTGGCGCCGCACCCGCGGGCATGCCACTTGCCGAAACCGAAACACGAGCCCGCCGACGTCGGGCGGGGACACACCACCGGGGAGTTCGCCAGTGAACGATTTTTCCAGACAGGGCGCAGCACCCACGGCGCCGAGCGGCACCGCACCGTCCGTGCTCGCCGATCCGATGGCCCGCGCGCTGTTCGAGCGCCATCCGCACGCCGTGCTGCTGCTCGATGCGTCGGGCCGCGTGCTGGCCGCCAACGCGGCGGCGGCGGGCCTCGCGCGGGGTGGCCACCTCGCCGAGATCGTCGTCGCGCCTTCGCCTTCGGGTGACACGCCCGAGTGGCGGCGCGCGCTCGTGGCCGGCGACGCCTGGCGCGGTCGGCTCGACGTCCACCGCACCGAAGGCGGCCGCGCCACCGCGGACCTGGAACTCCTGTCGGCCGGTGGTGGCGCCACCACCCGGCTCTGCATCGTCGCGCTGACCACCCCGCAGGCCCTGCCCGCCGACCTCGACAACGCCCCGGTGATGATCTGGTCGTCGGGCCCCGACAGCCTCGGCGAGACCTTCAACAAGCCCTGGCTCGACTTCACCGGCCGCTCGCTCGCCGAGTTGCGCGGCGACGGCTGGGTGGCCGACGTGCACCCGGAGGACACGGAGCGCTGCGTCGCCATCTACAAGACGAGCTTCGAGGAGCGGCAGGCGTTCACGATGGACTACCGCCTGCGCCGCCACGACGGCGCGTACCGCTGGGTGCTCTGCACCGGCGTGCCCCGCCATGCGGCCGACGGCCGCTTCGACGGCTACATCGGCAGCTGCGTGGACATCCACGAGCGCAAGGAACTCGAGGAACGCCTCGCCGAACACGCGCAGGGCCTGAGGCTCGCGGACCGGCGGCAGAACGAGTTCCTCGCGATGCTGTCCCACCAGTTGCGCAGCCCGCTCGCGCCCATCGCGAACGCGGCCAGCGTGTTGCGCACGCTCGAGGAAGGCCACCCCACCCTCACCCGCCTGCGCGAGATCATCGAGCGGCAGGTGGGGCGCCTGCGACGGCTGGTCGACGACCTCGTCGACGTCACCCGCGTGATGCAGGGGCAGATCACGCTCGTGAAGGGCCGCGTGGCCGTGCGCGACCTGCTCCGCGCGGCCGCCGAGACCAGCCAGCCGAAGCTCGATGCCGCCGGCCACACGCTGCGCATCGACGCCCCCGCGGCGGCGCAGTGGGTGCTCGGCGACTCGGTCCGGCTGTCGCAGGCGCTGGGCAACATCCTGTCGAACGCCGCCACCTTCACCGCCGAGCCCAGCGTCATCTCGATGACGGCCAAGGTGTCGTCGGGCCAACTGCACATCGCCGTGCGCGACGAAGGCCAGGGCATCACCGCCGAGTTCCTGCCGTACGTGTTCGACCTGTTCGCGCGCCACGACCTGCAGAGCGGTGGCAACCCCGGCGGCCTCGGTCTCGGGCTGCCGCTCGCGCGGCGCGTGGCGCAGCTGCACGGCGGCGACGTGAAGGCGTTCAGCGAGGGCGCGGGACAGGGCGCGGAATTCGTGCTGTCGCTGCCGCTCGCGCCGGCCGAGAGCGAACCCGCGGCCGCGCCGTCGGGCTCGTCGTCGTCGCGGCAGCAGCATCCGTCGTTCCGCGTGCTGCTGGTCGAGGAGAACCCCGACGCCCGCTACCTGCTGCGCCTGCAGATCGAACTGTGGGGGCACCAGGTGGCCACCGCGGCGTCGGTGGCCGAGTCGTTGCGGCTGGTCGACGGCTACCGGCCCGAGGTGGTGCTGGGGGACATCGAAGGCATGGCCCCCGATTCGTTCGCGCCGCTGCGCGAGCGGCTGGGCAACCACGCGGTGTTCGTTGCCCTCACCGGCTACGCGCAGCAGGAGGCCGAGCCCAATGCAAGGGCGCTGGGCTTCGACGCGCTGATCGTGAAACCCCTGCGGCCCGACAGCCTCAACCGCGTCGTCGAGCCGCTGCTGCACACGCCCGCGTGATCAGCCCTTCTCGTCGAGCGGCACCGGCTCGGTGGCCACGAGGTCGGCTTCGCCGTTGTTCGAGTATTCCTTCAGCCGGTTGTAGAGCGTCTTCAGGCTGATGCCGAGCGTGGCCGCGGTGCGCTCCTTGTGGCGCCCCAGGTGGTCCAGCGTGGCCAGCGTGACCTGGCGGTCGATCTCGGCGAGCGGCGTGCCGATGCGCACGGTGATCATCGGCACCCCGCCCACGGCGGCCGGCACCACGGGCTTGGCGTCGGCCTCCGCGCCGGGCAGGCACGGGTCGTGGATGGTGGTGTCGGTGGCCATCACGTAGGCGCGGTACACCACGTTGCGCAGCTCGCGCACGTTGCCCGGCCAGCCGTGGTGGCTGAGCTGCACCATCGCGTCCGGCGAGAAGCGTTTGGCGTTGCCCTCGCGTTCCGAGATCTGGTCGAGGAAATGGGCCGCGATCAGCGGCACGTCCTCGCCCCGTTCGCGCAGCGCGGGCAGGTGGATCGGGAACACGTTCAGGCGGTACAGCAAGTCTTCCCGGAGCTTGCCGCTGCTCACGGCCTGCATCGGGCTGCGGTTGGTGGCGGCGATCATGCGCACGTCGGTCTCGAGCACCTGCGTCGAGCCCACGCGCATGAAGGTGCCGCTTTCCAGCACGCGCAGCAGCTTGACCTGCAGGTCGAGCGGCATCTCGGTGATCTCGTCGAGGAACAGCGTGCCGCCGCTCGCCCGCTCGAAGAAGCCCTGGTGCTGGCGGTCGGCGCCGGTGAAGCTGCCCTTCTCGTGGCCGAAGATCTCGCTCTCGATCAGGTGCGGCGAGATGGCGCCGCAGTTGACCGCGAGGAACGGTTTGTTGCGGCGGCGGCTCAGGTCGTGCACCGTGCGGGCGACCACCTCCTTGCCGGTGCCGCTCTCGCCGGTGATGAACACCGTGACGCTCGTCTCCGAGACCCGCTCGATCTGGCGGTACACCGTGCGCATCGGGGCCGAGCGGCCCCACAGCTGGCCGAAGTGCCCGTCGCGGTCGAGCGTCTCGAGCATGTGGCGGGCTTCCGCCTTCAGCGCGGCGGGTTTCATCACCCGCGACAGGATGCCCTTGAGTTGCGTGAGGCTCATCGGCTTCACGAGGTAGTCGGCCGCGCCGAGGCGCAGCGCCTGGATGGACGTCTCGAGGCTCGCGTGGCCGGTCACCAGCACGACCTCGGTGTTGGGCAGCGCCTTCAGGTCCTGCAGCAGTTCCATGCCGCTGCCGTCGGGCAGCTTCAGGTCGAGCAGCACGATGTCAGGTTCCTGGAGGGCGATCTGCCGGCGCGCGTCACGCAGCGACCCGGCGGTCGCCACCGTGAAACCTTCGCTCGAGATGAGCATGGCGGTCGTCTCGGCCGAGTCCGGCTCGTCGTCCACTACCAATGCGTGGGGCATTCACTGTTCTCCTGTCGATCGGTGGGGAAGGCCGGCAGGCATGTCGCTTGCCAAGTTTGGAACAGGTCGTTCACCCATCCCACCCCGATGTCCATCTGCTGTTTTCATCTGGACGAATTCCTCCGGCTCTGCAATGTGGCTTCCAGCACCACCGCGGCGGGCCGGTTGCCGCGGCTGTGGTCGTTGTCTTCGGTGCGCAGGAGCCGGAGCTTCCTGCACAGGGTGCGCTTCGCATCCCGGCGCTGGCGGAATGCCCGCTGCCGGATGCCGCGCTGGAGGCTGTTCAATGAACTCATGGGGTCGTGTCTCCCGGTTGGACGCGGGTCGCGCGGATGGCGCGGCCGAGGTGCCGGCGAGTCACGAGGCAAGGCGCGATGTTAGTCATCGTCCACGTGGCGCCCTGCGCGAGATGTTTCAATTCGTGCCAAACGGCGGGGACCGTTCGGACCATGCCGGAATGCCACACCGCAGTCCCTACCGTCAATGCAGGGGCCGCTTTGCGGCGGGCGACCGCTCGAATGAACGGTCGTGCATCGGACGATTCTGCGGGTTTTCCCGCAACGAATCGTTGCGGAATGCTGAGGATTTCACGGAAAACGACCCGCGCACGCCGATTGCCAACAGCCTGAGGCGGGGCGTGGGGGGATGGTGAGGGGCGGACGGAGCGCATGGCAGGGGACCGGGACATCGAACGTTCAATCGGGCGATTCGAGGGACTGCGCGCGCCCGTGAAGGCCCACGCCTGACACAACAACGGCCGATGCATCGCGTGACCGGCTTGCGGCGACTGTACGGACGGGGGGCATCCCCCACTACCGGCGAGCGACCCCATTGCTTGTCGGACTGCGCCTACACCACCGACGCGCCCGCGCCCAACCTGACGGCAGTTCGCGTGCGACACGAGGCACCTTTTTCCGGATTCGAGGGTCCAACGACCGTCCGCGGCCCGGTTGGATCGGTAAATCGGCCGTGGCATGTGACTTGCCTCGTCGTCCCCGACCGATTCCGAAAGGCTGCCATGTCCGCCCCCGCTCCCGCCCGCGCTTCGCCCGATCGACGACCGGTGGTCCTCTACGTCGAGGACCACCCCGTCAACGTGATGATCATGGAGGCGATGCTGAACCACCGCCCCCACCTGCGCCTCGTCGTCGCGACGACCGGCGAGGAAGGCCTGCAGGCCGCGCGCATCGAGCGGCCCGACCTGCTGCTGCTCGACTTCCACCTGCCCGACTGCGACGGCGCGGAACTGCTCGTGCAGCTTCGCGCGGTCACGGGGCTCGAGGGCACGCCGGCGGTGGCGGTCTCGGCCACCGACGACGCGGCCCGCCGGCTCGTCGGCTCGTCGTTCTGCGAGTTCTGGGCCAAGCCCCTCGACGTGCACCGCACCCTCGGCGCCATCGACCGCCTCATCGACGACCCTCCGCAGCCCCGGGTGCTGCAGGATGCCCCGGGCCTCGCCCACGCACGCTGAAGGAGACACCCCGTGAAATCCAGCATCGGAACCACCACCCCCGACACCGACGCCGACCGCGACGTGGACGGCATCCCCGACCAGGCCGAACGCGACTTCGCGGAGGACGGGCAGTCGACGCCGACCCCGACCGGCCGCACGCCGCGGCCGGCCCGCGGCAGCACGCCGGACGGCGCGCCCGACGACGGTGGCCTCGAATCCACGCGCCCGCCACACGGCGACGTGGTGCCGCCTCCCTCGAACTGACGGCACGGGAGACACCGCATGGCTTCCACGACACGCGACCGCAAGCAGGCCGAGGCGACGGCGGACAAGCAGCGCGAGATCCAGCGCGGGCAAGACCGGGCAGACGACAGCGCGAAGGCGAAGGCGGACAAGGGGGCGGCGGTCCAGGCGGGCGCGCGCGAACAGCCCGCCGACCTGCCCGCGCAGCACATCGCGAAGCCCGGCATCGAGGCCGACCTCGCGCTGAAGCCGCGTTTCCTCGCGCCCGACTACATGGGCAGCCAGAAGCTCCAGGGCAAGGCCACGCTCATCACCGGCGGCGACTCGGGCATCGGGCGCGCGGTGGCCGTGCTGTTCGCGCGTGAAGGCGCCGACGTGGCCATCGTCTACCTCGACGAACACCAGGACGCCGAATACACCCGGCGCCTCGTCGAGGCCGAGGGCGGGCGCTGCGTGCTGCTGCCGGGCGACGTGAAGGACGCGGCCTTCTGCCGGCGCGCGGTGGAAACCACGGTCGCCTCGTTCGGCAAACTCGACGTGCTGGTCAACAACGCGGCCTTCCAGGAACACGCCGCATCGATCGAGGACATCACCGAGGAGCGCCTCGACGAGACGCTGCGCACCAACGTGCACGGCTACTTCCACATGGCCAAGGCCGCCCTGCCCCACCTGGGCCAGGGCGCGGCGATCATCAACACGGGGTCGGTGACGGGCCTCGAAGGCAGCCCGCAGCTGCTGGACTATTCGGCCACGAAGGGTGCGATCCACGCGTTCACGAAGGCGCTCGCGCAGAACCTGCTGCCGCGCGGCATCCGCGTGAACGCGGTGGCGCCGGGGCCGGTGTGGACGCCGTTGAACCCGGCGGACAAGCCCGCCGACGAGGTGGCGGAGTTCGGGAAGAAGACGGACATGAAACGCGCGGCGCAGCCGGAGGAGCTCTCTCCGGCCTACGTGTTCCTCGCGTCGCCCGTGTGTTCGGGCTACATCACGGGCATCGTGCTGCCCGTGACGGGGAGCGTGGGCGCCGAGTGACCGGGGTCGGTCAACCCGCCGGCTGGCGCCAGGCGGCGGTCACCGCGTTGCGCACCAGCGCGCGGGCCGAACGCACCGAGTGGATCGGGTCGGGCGTCTCGCGGCCCAACTGGTCGAACCAGGCGGCCAGGATCGGGTGGCGGTTCACCAGAGGCTCCCAGCTCGAGCGCCAGGCGCGCGGCAGGTCGAGGTACGGCACGAGCGTTTCGGCTTCGTCGCGCGGCAGGTCGGCGCCGACGCGGCCGTCCATCACCTTGCCGATGTCGAACAGGAAGGCGGCGGCGGAACACACCTGCTGCAGCTCGTCCACGTAGAACGGCAGCGGCTTGAGCGTGCGGGGATCGTGGTCGGCATCCATCGCCAGTTCGGCGGCGAGGATGGCGGCCTCGAACAGGCCGTGGCGGCCCGTGTGGTGATCGGTGGCGGCGGGTTGCGTCAGGAAGTGGTCGATGTGGCCGCTCGACTCCAGCACCTGGGCGATGAACACCTGCAGGTCCGGGGCCCAGCGCTTGCACAGGCAGGCCAGGCGGTAGACCAGGGTGGTGGGCACCTGGAGATGCGACAGGTTGCCGGCGTTCATCCGGTTCACCACGTCCGACAGCAGGTCCCGCTTCAGGTACTTCCGGCGGCCCATGAAGCCCGAGGTGGGCAGTTGGTCGGCCGGCAGCACGTTCCGGGAGCTGTTGGGTGAGTCGAAAGCCAATTCAGTCTCCTTCACGTTGGAGACTTGATTCTGCGGCGCAAGCGATTGCACGAACCCCTGAATTGCTGTGCAATCTGCCGCTTTATCGCTGCCTTTTTGGGCATCAGAGCTGGGGGCCCAGCCAGGATGCCAAATGTTCCCAGGCCTTTTCCCGCCAGGGGCGCCGCGACCACGCGTCGAAGGTGATCGGCGTCGACTTCGCCCAGTCGGCATCGAACACCGCCTCGGCCTCTTCGGCGAAGCGCGTGTCGTACACGTTGAGGTTGGCCTCGTCGTTGAGGCGGAACGAGCGGTTGTCGAAGTTGGTCGATCCCACCGACACGAAGACCCCGTCCACCGCCAGCATCTTCACGTGGTACATCGTGGGCTGGTACTCGGCGATGCGCACGCCCGCGGCCAGCAGTTCGCCCCAGCGCGCGCGCGACGCGGCCCGCACGAGCTTCGTGTCGATCAGCGGTCCGGGCGTGACGATGCGCACCGACACGCCCCGCTTCACCGCGGCCAGCAGCGCCTCCACCGTGACGTCGTCGGGCACGAAGTACGAGCTCGACAGCACGATGGTCTCGCGCGCCGCGGCCAGGGCCAGCAGGTACATCAGGTGCACGGCCTCGCTGCCGCCGCTGGGCGAACTCGACACCATCTGCGCGGCCGTGTCGCCCGCGGGTTCGAGCGCCGGGAAGTAGGCGGGGCCGTGCAGCACCCGGCCGGTCGCCTTGGTCCAGTTGTCGAGGAACACCGCCTGGAACGACGCGGCCGCCGGGCCCTCGAGTCGGTAGTGGGTGTCGCGCCAGTGGTCCGGGTCCTGTGCGTCACCGTCCCACTGGTCGGCGATGCCCACGCCGCCAGTGAACGCGACGGCGCCGTCCACCACCAGCAGCTTGCGGTGCGTGCGGTTGTTGAGCCGGGACAGCGTGTACCAGCTCGGCTCGTGGAAACGTTCCACCTGGACCCCCGCCTCGCGCAGCTGCTCGAGGAAGCGCGGCTCCATCTTCGAGCTGCCCACCCAGTCGAGCAGCACGTGCACCGGCACGCCCGCCCGCGCCCGCGCCGACAGCGCCTCGGCGAAACGCCGGCCCACGTCGCCGGACCAGTAGATGTACGTCTCGAAGGTGATGGATCGGCGCGCGCCCCGGATGGCCTCGAGCATCGGCGGAAAGATTTCCTCACCGTTCTGCAGGTCGTCGACCCGGTTGCCGCCGAGCACCGGCGCGGAGAGCAGCGACGACATCGTGCGCCGGAACTGCGGGTCGCGCGTGCCGTACGACGACACGACGTGTGTCTCGAGCGTCTTCTCGCCGCCGCTCAGGTTGATGACGAGCAGCGTCGCGACGAGGGTGACGAGGGCGGTGGCGGTGACGAGGAAAAAGGGTCGGCGTCGGGTCATGGCCGGCATTGTTCGGTGAATCCGCGACGGGCGGCCACCCCGCCCGGTCGGCGGCCATCCCGCGGCGCTGTAGGCGGTTTCCCCTTTTTACCGGGCGGCCCGTGACGGCGAGCGGACGCGACCTACCATCCCGACATGAAGGTCGATCCCGATGACGTCCCCGAACCCGAACACCCCGCGCCCCGCCTGGCTGCGCGGCGCGTGCTCGTCGTGTCGCTGCTCGTGCTGGCCGCCTTCGGGGTCGCGCTGGCCGTCTACCTGAGCGCGGTGGTCGCGGCGGCGCCGGGTGTCTCGGCGCTGAAGGAAGTGCAGAGTGCGCGCCCCAGCACCCTCCTCACCGCCGACGGCCAGCCGCTCGCGGTCTTCCGCCGCGAGAAGCAGGCCCGCGTGCCGCTGTCGGACATCTCGCCGAACGTGGTCCACGCGCTGATCGCGACCGAGGACCACCGCTTCCGCGAGCACCACGGCATCGACGTGCGGCGCACCGCGAGCGCCTTGCTCCACACCGCGCGGGGCGACCTGCAGGGCGGCTCGACGATCACGCAGCAGCTCGCGCGCAACCTGTTCCCCGAGGAGATCGGGCGCTCGCGTTCGCTGCACCGCAAGCTCAAGGAAGTGGTGACCGCGCTGCGCATCGAGCAGGTGTACACGAAGGACGAGATCCTCGAGATGTACCTCAACACGGTGCCGTTCTTCTACAACGTGGTGGGGGTGGAGATGGCCGCCCGCACGTACTTCGACACGACGGCCCGCGACCTCGACGAACTGCAGGCGGCGACGCTCGTGGGCATGCTCAAGGGCACGCAGTACTACAACCCGGTGCGGCACCCCGAACGCGCCGAGAAGCGCCGCAACGTCGTGCTGGGCCAGATGGCCCGCCACGGCTACCTCACCGACACCCGCCGCCAGGAACTCGCCGGCCGGCCGCTGGCCGTGCAGTTGCGGCACCAACCGGAGAACGACAGCATCGCGCCGCACTTCGTGGCGTTCGTGCGCAAGTGGCTGCTCGACTGGGCGGAATCCCAGGACGTGGACCTGTACGCCGACGGCCTCGTGATCGAGACCACCCTCGACGCCGGCCTGCAGAAGGCCGCGAACGACGCGGTGGCCACGCAGACGGCGAAGCTGCAGCAGGTGGCCGACGGCGAGTGGTCCCAGGCGGGGCTGCGTCCCGCGTCCCTGCGCAACAAGGCCGTCGAACGCCCGGCCGCGCCCTTCCCCCACCTGTGGAAGCAGCGGCCCGACCTGCTGGCCGCGTTCGCACGCGAGTCGCCCGAGTACCGCGAGGCCGTCCGCACGGGCGCCGCGCCCGAGGCCGCCCTGAAGGCGGTGATGGCCGACGGCGACGCCCTGTCGCGCCTGAAGCGCCAGCGCACGCGGCTCGAGGCGGGCCTGCTCGCGATGGACCCGGCCACCGGCGAGGTGCGTGCCTGGGTCGGCAGCCGCGACTTCGAGACGGACCAGTACGACCACGTCGCGCTCGCCGAACGCCAGCCCGGGTCGACGTTCAAGCCGTTCGTGTACGGCGCGGCCCTCGAGGCCGGCATCGGCCCGAACCGCACGTTCACCGACGGCCCGGTCGAGATCCCGCTCGGCGACGGCCGCGTGTGGAAGCCCACGGACATGTCCGGCACCAGCGGCCAGCCGATGACCCTGCGCGACGGCCTCACCTTCTCGAAGAACACCATCACCGCGCAGGTGATGCAGGAAGTGGGCGTGGGCCGCACGGTGGCGCTCGCCAAGGCACTCGGCGTGGACCGCAGCCCGCTCGACGCGGTGCCGTCCCTCGCCCTCGGCACGAGCCCGGTCACGCTGCTCGAGATGGTCAACGCCTACGCGTCCATCGCCCGCAGCGGGCTGCACCATGACCCGGTCTTCGTGCGCCGCATCACCGACCGCGACGGCCGCGTGCTGGCGTCGTTCGGCGGCCAGTCGCGGCAGGCGATGTCGGCGGACGCCGCCGTGGAGCTGATCGACATGATGCGGGGCGTGGTGACGCGGGGCACCGGCACGATGGTGCGCTCGCGCTTCGGCATCACGGCCGACGTGGCCGGCAAGACCGGCACCACGCAGAACAACACCGACGGCTGGTTCGTGCTGATGCACCCGCAGCTGGTGGCGGGCGCGTGGGTGGGTTTCAACGACGCCCGCGTCACGATGCGCAGCAACTACTGGGGCCAGGGCGGGCACAACGCCGTGCTGCTGGTCGGCGACTTCTTCCAGGACAGCCTCAAGCGCAAGGCCATCGACGCCGCGGCCACCTTCCCGCCGTCCCGGCAGCCGGTGCTGCCCGCCACGCCCACGGACCCCGACGACTGGGGCGAGGATGGCGGCGGCGAACCCGGCGGCGACTGGGACGAGGCCCCGGAACGACCTCGCCAGCCCCCCGTCAACTCGGTGGACGCGCCGGCCTATTCGGCCAACGACCCCAAGACGTCGAGCGAGCTCGATGTGTTGCTCCGATTGGACAGCGCGCAGGTTCTTTACACGGAGCGTTGAAGGGTTGGAATCCGACTCGGTAGAATGAGAATGGTTGTCATTCGGACCCCGTCCGAACCGGTTCCATCCTCACCCCGAGCATTCCCCCCATGAAAAACCTGACGCCCGTGGCCCTCGCCGCTGCGATGGCCTGCGCCTCCGTGGCCGCCCAAGCCCAGACCGCCCCCTCCGCCACCGACACCACCCTGCAGGCGGTGAAGGTCACGGCCAGCGCCGACGCGTCCGCCGAGGGCCTGTCCCCCGCGTATGCCGGCGGCCAGGTGGCACGCGGCGGCCGCGCCGGCATCCTGGGCACGAAGGACAACATGGAGACGCCGTTCAGCATCACGGCGTACACCAACGAGCTGATCCAGGACAAGCAGGCCAAGAGCGTCGGCGAAGTGCTGCAGAACGACCCGTCGGTGCGCGTGGCCCGCGGCTTCGGCAACTTCCAGGAGTCGTACTTCATCCGCGGCTACCTGCTGGGCTCGGACGACATCGCCTACAACGGCCTCTTCAGCCTGCTGCCCCGCCAGTACATCGCCACCGAACTCTTCGAGCGGGTCGAGGTGCTGCGCGGCGCGTCCACGTTCCTGACCGGCGCGAACCCGAACGAAGGCGGCCCCGGCGGCTCCATCAACCTGCTGCCCAAGCGTGCCCCCAACGAACCGCTGACCCGCGTCACGGCCAGCGTCGCGTCCGGCGGCGCGCTCACGCTGTCGACCGACGTGGCCCGCCGCTTCGGCCCCGACCAGAGTACCGGGATCCGCGTGAACCTCGCCGGCCGCTCGGGCGGCACGGCCGTCGACGATGAAAAGGCAAAGCTCGGCCTCGCCGCCGTGGGCGTCGACTGGCGTGGCGACAACGTCCGCCTCTCCGCCGACCTCGGCTGGCAGGACAACCGCCTCGACCGCACGCGCACGAACGTCACGCTCAGCGGCGTCACCGCCGTGCCGTCCGCACCGGACGGCAAGAGCAACTGGGCCCAGCCCTGGTCCTACTCGAACGAACGGGACGTCTTCGGCACCGTGCGCGGTGAGTTCGACATCAACGACCACGTGACGGCCTGGGCCGCCGCGGGCCTGCGCCGCACGAAGGAAGCCAACGTGCTCGGCAACCTCACGGTGACCAACGCCGCGACCGGCGACGGCAACTTCTACCGCTTCGACAACACCCGCGAAGACAAGATCAGCACGGGCGAGATCGGAGCGCGCGGCAAGTTCACCACCGGTCCGGTGAAACACGAGGTGGTCACCGCGTTCTCGCAGTTCGTGCTCGAGAAGAAGAACGCGTACGTGATGGACTTCTTCAACACCATCCCGACGAACCTGTACAACCCGGTGCAGAGCCCGCTGCCCGCGTTCAGCGCGACGCCCTTCCGCGGCAACGACCTGGCCAACCCGTGGCTCAACGGCGTGACGCGCCTCGACAGCGTCGCCCTCGGCGACACCCTGTCGATGTTCGACGACCGCCTGCAGGTCACGCTCGGCATCCGCCACCAGTCCTTCGAAGTCACGGACATCCCGTACGGCTCGCAAGTGGGCACCACCACGAAGAACAGCCGCAACTCGCCGGCCGTGGCCGCGGTCTACAAGCTCGGCAAGCAGGTATCTCTGTACGCCAACTACGTCGAGGCGCTGGCCCAGGGCAAGACCGCGCCGCTCACCAGCACGGCGGGCCCGGTGACCAACGGCGGCCAGACGCTGGCCCCGTATGTGTCCCGCCAGAAGGAGATCGGCGCGAAGTTCGATGCCGGCAACGTCGGCGGCACGCTGGCCGTGTTCTCGTCGAGCCGTCCGCGCCCTGCCGGCGTGGATCCGCAGCTCTTCTTCAAGAACGACGGCAAGGAAGTCAACCAGGGCGTCGAGGTCACCGCGTTCGGCAAGCCGATGCGCAGCGTGTCGGTGCTGGGCGGCGTCACCTGGCTCGACGCGGAGCAGAAGGACACCAACGCGGGCACCTTCGACGGCAAGCGCACGATCGGCGTGCCGAAGTTCCTGGCCAACCTGGGCGCGGAATGGGCCGTCCCGTACGTGCGCAACCTCTCGCTCGACGGACGCGTGGTCTACACCGGTAGCCTCTACGCCGATTCGGCGAACACGCTGAAGGTGCCGTCCTGGACGCGCTTCGACGCCGGCGTGCGCTACATCGTCGCCGTGCAGGAAAGCCCGGTCACGCTGCGCCTGCGTGTCGACAACCTGTTCGACAAGAACTACTGGGCCTCGTCCGGCGGCTACCCGGACAACGGCTACCTCGCCGCCGGCAACCCGCGCACGGTCTCCCTGAGCGCCAGCGTCGACTTCTGATCGACACCGAGAGCCCGGCCGGGAGGCCGGGCCCGGTCAGGTTCCATGGGCCGGCACCACGGTGCCGGTCACCTGCCCGAACCCGATGCGCCGCGCGCCCGCGCGCTCGCACCACGCGCTGAAGGTCACCGCGTCACCGTCCTGCAGGAAGGTGCGTGTCTCGCCGCCCGGCAGTGTCAGCGGCGCCTTGCCGCCCCGGGTGAGCTCGATCAGCGACCCCGACTCCACCTCGTCCGGCCCCGACTGCGTGCCGGTGCCGAGCAGGTCGCCCGGCTGCAGGTTGCAGCCGTTGACGGTGTGGTGCGCCACCATCTGCGCCACGCTCCAGTAAGCGTGACGGAAGCTGCTGCGCGACACCGGCGCGGCGGCTTCGCCCTTGCCGCGCATGGCGGCCGTCTGCAGGGCCGCGGTCACCTCGATGTCGACGGCCGCGCGCTGCCGGTGCTCCGCGTTGTCGAGGTACGGCAGCGGCTGCGGGTCGCCGTCGGCGCGGTTCCACGGCAGGCGGAACGGTTCGAGCGCCTCGAGCGTGACGATCCACGGCGAGATCGTCGTGGCGAAGTTCTTCGCGAGGAACGGCCCGAGCGGCTGGTACTCCCAGCCCTGCACGTCGCGCGCGGACCAGTCGTTGAGCAGGCACAGGCCGAACACGTGGGACTCGGCCGCATCGAGCGCGACCGGTTCGCCCAGCGGGTTGCCCTGCCCGATGAACACGCCGAGCTCCAGCTCGTAGTCGAGCCGTGCGCTGGGCACGAGCGCCGGAGCGGACGCGCCCGGCGGCATCGTCTGCCCGCGGGGCCGGCGCACCTGCTGGCCCGAGACCCCGATCGACGACGACCGCCCGTGGTACCCGATGGGCACCCACTTGTAGTTCGGCAGCAGCGGCGCGTCGGGCCGGAACAGCGCGCCCACGCGGGTGGCGTGGTGCACAGAGGTGTAGAAGTCGGTGTAGTCGCCGATGCGCGCCGGCACCGTGTACTCGGCGTCGCGCTGCGGCACGAGGCAGCGCGACAGCGCCGTGGGCGTGTCGCCGGCGAGCGCCCGCGACAGCGCGAGCCGCAGCGCGGCCGAGGCGAACGGCCCCATCGCCATCAACGCGTTCAGCGAGTCGCCCGAAGCCGCCTTCGCGGCCTCGGCCGCGAGCCCGTCGAGCAGGCCCGCCGCGGCGGCCAGGTCGACGATCTCGTCCCCGATGGCCACGCCGCCCCGCCAGGCCTCGGCGCTGCCCGCGCGGCGGAAGACCGCGAACGGGAGGTTCTGGATGGGGAAGTCGTGCCCCGGCGTGTTGGCCGAGGGCACCCAGCTGCGGCGCGCGGGGTCGTGGGTTTCGTTCATGGCGTGGCTCCCGGGTCGACGAATCGCTTGCGCAGGCCCTGCCAGCACGACGCATAGTCGGCCTGCAGCTGGGGCGACGCGAGCGCGAAGGCGGTGGGCTTGAGCAGGCAGCGGGTCTCGAACATGAAGGCCATCGTGTCCTCGATGACGTGCGGCACGCTGGTGTCGGCGCGCACGGCCTTCTCGAAGGTGTCGGCGTCCGGTCCGTGGCCGGTCATGCAGTTGTGCAGGCTCGCGCCGCCCGGCACGAACCCACCGGCCTTCGCGTCGTAGGCGCCGTGCACGAGGCCCATGAACTCGCTGGCGACGTTGCGGTGGAACCAGGGCGGGCGGAACGTGTCGCGCATCGCGAGGATGCGGGGCGGGAAGATCACGAAGTCCACCGTGTCCACGCCGGGCGTGTCGCTGACGGATTGCAGCACCAGGAAGATCGACGGATCCGGGTGGTCGAAGCTGATCGAGCCGATCGCGTTGAAGCGGCGCAGGTCGTACTTGTACGGCGCGAGGTTGCCGTGCCAGCCCACCACGTCGAGCGGCGAGTGGCCGATGGGCGCGCGCCACAGGTGGCCCCCGAGCTTGGCCACCAGTTCGAACGCGCCCTCGCGGTCCTCGAAGGCCGCGACCGGGGTCAGGAAGTCGCGCGGCTGCGCAAGGCCGTTCGAACCGATGGGGCCGAGATCGGGCAGGCGCAGCGCGGCGCCGAAGTTCTCGAGCACGTAGCCGCGCGCCACGCCGTCGGGCAGCGCCACGCGGAAGCGCACGCCGCGGGGGATCACCGCGATCTCCTGGGGTTCCAGGTCGATCACGCCGAGTTCGGTGGCGAGGTGCAGCCGGCCGTGTTCGGGAACGATCAGCAGTTCGCCGTCGGCGTCGTAGAAGAAGCGGTCCGTCATGGACCGGTTCGCCGCGTAGACGTGGATGCCGCAGCCGCTCTGGTGGTCCGGGTGCCCATTGCCGGCCATCGTCACCAGGCTGTCGAGGAAGTCCGTGGGCGCGTCGGGCAGCGGTCGCGGGTCCCAGCGCAGCGGGTTCGGCGGCGTGAGCGCCTGCTGGAAGTCGCTCGTGAACCGCGACGCCGGCATCGCCTCGAACGGCCCGTGCACGGCCGCCGGGCGGATGCGGTAGAGCCACGAGCGCCGGTTGTCGGCCCGGGGCGCGGTGAACGCGGTGCCGGAGAGCTGCTCCGCGTACAGCCCGTGGGCCACGTGCTGCGGCGAGTTGCGCCCGACGGGCAGCGTGCCCGGGATCGCCTCGGTGGCGAAGGTGTTGCCGAAGCCGCTCTGGTACGACATGGTCGTCTCCTTCCGCTCAGGACAGGTTCAGGCGCGCGGGCCGGCCACCAGGCGCAGCAGGCGCATCAGTTCACGGGCCTCGTCGGGCGCCAGCCGCGCGCCCATGCGCCGATCGTGTTCGCACACGGCCTCCGTGATGGCGTTCAGGTCCTCTTTCCCCTTCGGCGTCAGCACGAGGCCGTACGCGCGCCGGTCGTCGGGCGAAGGCACCCGCTCCACGTAACCCATGGCCGCCAGCGCATCCACCAGCAGCACGGCGCCGGACCGGGCGATGCCGAGGATGCGCGCCAGCTGCGTCAGCTTGAGCTGCGCGTTGCGCGAGATCACCGTGAGCGCCGAGAAGCGCTGCGGCGTGATGCTCCATGGCGCGAGCGTGGCGACGAAGTCCTCGTAGATCAGCAACTGGGCGCGGCGCACGCCGTAGCCCAGCAGCGCGTCGAGGACGCCGTAGTCGATGCCCGGGACGTGGGGCTCGAAATGGTCGACGGGCAATTCGGTGTCGACGCTGGCGGTCATGCGGTTTCCTCCCGGTGGGCCGAGGACAGGCCGAGGTAGGTGTCGATCACGCGCGGGTTGTCGCGCAGGTCGGCGGCCGGGCCTTCGAGGGTGATGCGGCCGTTTTCCAGCACGTGGCCGTGGTGGGCCACGCGCAGCGCGGCGCGGGCGTTCTGCTCGACGAGCAGCATCGAGATGCCGTCGTCCGGCAGCTTCGCGATCACCTGGAACATCTCGCCGACGATGCGCGGCGCGAGGCCCAGGCTCGGCTCGTCGAGCATCAGCAGCTTCGGCCGCGCCATCAGCGCGCGGCCGAGGGCCAGCATCTGGCGCTCGCCGCCCGACAGCGTGCGGGCCTCCTGCTGTCGGCGCTCCTTCAGGCGCGGGAACAGCGCATAGACCTTCTCGAGGTCGTCGGCGGACCGCCGGTCGCGGCGCTTGCGGTGCAGGTACGCGCCGAGAACGAGGTTGTCCTCGACGGCCATGCTGCCGAAGAGTTCGCGCGTCTCGGGCACGAGGCACAGGCCGCGTTCGCAGCGCTGCGGGGCGGTCAGAGAACCGATGTCCTCGCCCGCGAAACGCACCTCGCCGCGGCTCGCGCCGGGCTTGAGCAAGGCCCCCATCAGCGCGTTGAGCAACGTCGACTTGCCGGCGCCGTTCGGGCCGATCAGCGTGGCGATGCGCCCGGTCTCCACCGAGAGCCGGATGTCGGGCAAGGCTTCGACGATGCCGTAGCGCACCTGCAGGTTCGTGGTTTCGAGCAACACGGTCATCGAGGAACCTCCGTGCGTCGCACTGCGGTGCGAGCCCCTTCGGGCGGCCGGGCGTGGCTCATGCGTCCACCCCGCCCAGGTAGGCCTCGATCACCTTCGGGTCCTGCTGCACCTCCGCGGGCCGCCCCGCGGCGATGCGTGTTCCGAAGTCCATCACCACCAGCCGGTCGGCGAGGTTCATCACGAACTCCATGTCGTGTTCCACCAGCAGCACGGCCATGCCACCGGCGCGCAGTTCGCCCAGCAGCTCGGCCAGGCGGCGTTTCTCCTGCAGGCGCAGGCCCGCGGCGGGTTCGTCGAGCAGCAGCAGCGACGGCTGGCAGCACAGGGCGCGGGCGATCTCGACGAGGCGCTGCTGGCCGAGGGCCAGCGTGCCGGCCTCGCGGAAGAGCTCGTCGCCGAGGCCCACGCGGCGCAGCTGGCGCGCGGCCTCGGCGCGCAGACGCGACTCCTCGCGGCGGTTGAGCCGCAGCAGGCTGGCCACCACGCCGCCATCCGGGCGGAAGTCGCCGTGCAGGTGGGCGCCGATGGCGACGTTGTCGAGCACGCTCATGCCGGAGACGAGCTGCACGTGCTGGAACGTGCGCGCGATGCCACGCGCGACGATGCGCCGCGCCGGCAGCCCGGAGATCCCCTGGCCGCGCAGGCTCACCGACCCGCGGGTCAGCGGCAGCACGCCCGTGATCAGGTTGAAGGTGGTGGACTTGCCCGCGCCGTTGGGGCCGATCAGCCCGACGATCTCGCCGGCCGCCACCTGCAGGTCGATGTCGTCGACGGCCACGAGGCCACCGAATTCCTTGCGCGCGCCCTTCACGTCGAGCACGCCCTCCCCGGCCTTCGGCGCCGCGGCCGGCGTCCCGTGCGGCTGGGTGGTGGCCGGCAGCGGAACCGGCTTCGGCGCCGGCGCGAGCCGCTTCGCCACGGCCGCCCACAGCCCTTCGGGAGCCCGCTGCAGGACCACGACGAGCAGCACGCCGAACAGAATCAGCTCGAGGCTGCCGCCGGTGTTCCATTGCGCCGGCAGGGCCTGCTGCGCGAACTCCTTCAGCAGCGTCACCACCACGGCGCCGGCGATGCCGCCCCACACGTGGCCGATGCCGCCGATCACGGCCATGAACAGGTACTCGATGCCGTGGTTCAGCCCGAACGGCGACGGGCTCACCGCCCGCTGCACGAAGGCGTACAGCCAGCCGGAGAGCCCGGCCAGCAGGGCCGCGTAGACAAAGATGACAATGCGCGCCCGGGCGCTGTTGACGCCCATCGCCTCGGCCATCGTTGCCGTGCCGTTCAAGGCACGGATGGCGCGGCCGGGCCGGGAGTCCAGCAGGTTGCGGATGGAAATCGCGGCCAGCGCGACGACGACCCACACCAGCACCGCCATCGACCGCTGGTCGCCGAACGAGAACCCGAGCAGCGACAGCACCGGCAGGCCGCTCAGGCCGTCGTACTTGCCGAGGAACTCGAGGTTGCCGAACAGGTAGTACAGCGCGAGGCCCCACGCGATGGTGGCCAGCGGCAGGAAGTGCCCCGACATGCGCACGGTGATGGCGCCGATCAGCAGCGCGGACACCCCGGTGAGCGCGAGCGCCGCCGGCAGCGCGAGCCACGGCGACAGGTTCAGCACCACGGTGAAGTAGCCCGCGGTGTAGGCGCCCAGGCCCACGAACGCCGCCTGGCCGAACGACGTGAGGCCGCCCACGCCGGTCAGCAGCACGAGGCCCATCGCGACGAGGCTGGACAGGCCGATGTAGACGAGCAGCGTGATCGCGTACTCGGACACGGGCCACCACGGCAGCGTGACCAGGGCCAGCGCGGCGACGAGGGACACGATGGCGTTGCGGCTCATTCGTCGTCCCCATGGCCGCTGGTGAGCGACCGCCACAGCAGCACCGGCACGATCAGGCCGAACACGATCACCTCCTTGAAGGCGCTGGCCTCGAACGACGCGTACGACTCCAGCAGGCCGACGAGCAAGGCGCCGGCGGCGGCCGCGGGGTAGCTCACGAGGCCACCGAAGATGGCGCCCACGAACCCCTTCAGGCCGAACAGGAAACCCGAATCGAAGTACACGGTGGCGAGCGGCGCGATCAACACGCCGCACAGCGCGGCGATGAGCGCGGCGAGGGTGAACGCCGACCGCCCCGCGTCCTCGGCGCTGATGCCCACGAGCTGCGCGCCCCGTCGGCACACGGCCGCGGCGCGCAGCGCCTTGCCGCTGATGCTGCGGCGGAAGAACAGGTAGAGGCCCGTGATGAGCGCCGCGGTGGCCAGCAGCACGAGCAGGATCTGCCCGGACACCGACTGCGCGCCCAGCTCGAAGCGCACGTCCCACAGCGGCTGCGCGCGCCAGCCTTCGGCGCCGAAGAGCATCAGGCCGGCGCCGATCAGCACGAAGTGCACCGCCACCGAGACGATCAGCAGCACGAGCACCGACGCCTCGGCCACCGGCTGATAGCCGAGCCGGTACACCATGGACCCGAACGGCACGATCAGCAGCAGCACGAGCACCACCTGCACGGCCACCGGCAGCGTGTGGCCCTCCACGGCCTTGAAGACGGCGAACAGCACGAGCGGCACGACGACGTGGCGCAGCACGCCCGGCACCAGCGTGCGCACCGGCCCCCGGCCGCGCCAGGCCGCCAGGTCGAACACGAAGCAGAGGCCACCCAGCACGAGCAGCAGCCAGACGGGTTGCGGCAGGCCGCCGGTCTGCAGCGCGACGAGGCTGAGCGCGGCGAACGTCATCAGCTCGCCGATGGGGATGAAGATCACGCGGGTGATCGAGAACACGAGCACGAGCCCGAGGGCCAGCAGCACGTAGACGGCGCCGGTGGCGATGCCGTCCTGCGCCAGCATCATCAGGATGGTCAGGTCCATCAGCGCACGCGGAAGAAGCTCAGCTCGACGCGGTCGGGGAAACGCGCGCCGGTGCCCACGAACAGCGATTCCATCAGCCACGCCCAGCGGGGGGCGGCGGTCTCGAAACGGGGCGTGGTGCGGAAGTACACGAGGTCGGGGTCGACCGCGAGCCCCAAGTTGATCTTCTCGACGACGTCGGCCGGCGCCACGCGCATGCCGCGGTTCTCGAGGTAGATCTGGTCGCCATCGTCCGTCTCGAGGATGTACCGGGCCTCGATGAAGGCTTGCGTGGGCGTGGTGATCAGCTGGAAGTCGGCGCCGCCGGGCAGCACCTTCGCGAACAGCTGCGGCCCGTTCACGCGGCCGGCGGTGATCGGGATCAGGCGACGGCGCCCCACCGGGGTCAGGCCGATGTCGATCGGGCGGCCCACCTCGATGGTGCAGTCGGCCACCCGCTCGAGGCGGGGTTCCACGAGCTTCTGTCCGGCAGTCACTTCTGCAGCACCCACTTGCCGTTCTCGACCTTCACGACGGCCACGCCGCGCTGGTCGAAGCCGTAGTGGTCGGTGGCCGAGTAGTTCAGCACGCCGTGCGAGATGACGATGTCGCGTTCGGATTCCAGCGCGTCCTTCAGGGCCTGGCGGAACTCCGGCGTGCCGGGCTTCGCCTTCTTGAGCGCCACCGGCACGATGCGCTGCAGCACCAGTTGCGCGTCGTACGCGTGCGCGCCGAACTGCGTGCGGCTGTCGGCGCCGTACTGCTTCTCGTAGCGGGTCACGTAGTCGGTGGCGGGGCCCTTGACCGGGTTGCCCTTCTCGAGCTGCTCGGCCACGAGCACCGGGCCGGCGGTCAGCACCGTGCCCTCGACGGACTTGCCACCCACGCGGATCAGGTCCTTCGTGGCGGCGCCGTGCGTCTGGTAGATGGGGCCGGTGAAACCGCGCTCGCGCAGCGTGGTCTGCGGCAGCGCGGCGGCGGTGCCGGCGCCGGCGATGAACACGGCCTGGGGCTTCGCGGCCACGAGCTTGATGGCCTGGCCCATCACGCTGGTGTCGGCGCGGGCGTAGCGCTCGACGCCCACGATCTGGATGCCGGCGGATTCGGCGCGCAGCGTGAACTCCTTCAGCCACGTTTCACCGTAGGCGTCGGCGAAGCCGATGAAACCCACCGTCTTGATCTTGTCGGCGCGCATGCGCTGCACGATCGACGTGGCCATCAGGCCCACGGGCTGGGCGATGCGGTAGGTCCATTCGCCCTTGCCCTTCGGCAGTTCGATGGGCGAGAACGCGATCTGCACGGTCTTGCCCTCGGCGGCCACCTCGGACATGGCGATGGACGGCGCCACGGACGACGACCCGAGGATGATGTCGACCTTCTCCTCGGACACGAACTTGCGCGCGTTCTTCGTGGCCGTGGTGGGGTCCGACGCGTCGTCGAGCACGACGACCCGCAGCTTCTCGTTGCCGATCTTCTCGGGCCAGAACGGCAGGCTGTTCTTCTGCGGGATGCCCAGCGAGGCCGACGGCCCCGTCTGCGACATGCTGATGCCGATGGTCACGTCGGCATGGGCCACGGCGGCGGCGCACGCGAGAGCGGCGGCCAGGGTGCGATGGATCGTCGTCTTGTTCATGGGTCTCCTCGGGTTGAAGCGTCGAATTGTCGGTGTTGTCGCGGGGTCAGGGTGTCGCCTTCGTGGCGAGCGTGCCACGGCGCATCTGGTCGAGCTCGATCGACTCGAACAGCGCCTTGAAGTTGCCCTCGCCGAAGCCCTCGTTGCCGAGGCGCTGGATGAACTCGAAGAAGATGGGCCCGAACTGGTTCTCGGTGAAGATCTGCAGCAGCAGCGCCTCCTTCGTGCCGTCGAGCAGGATCTTGCGCTGGCGCAGCGCCTGCAGGTCCTGCCCGTGGCCGGGGATGCGGGTGTCCACCGCCTCGTAGTACGTGTCGAGCGTGTCGAGCAGCTGGATGCCGTTGGCGCGCATCGCGTCCACCGTCTTCACGAGCCCCGTCGACGACAGCGCGATGTGCTGGATGCCCTCGCCGTGGTACGCGTCCAGGTACTCCTGGATCTGCCCGGCCTGCTCCTTGCCTTCCTCGTTGATCGGGATGCGGATCAGCCCGCACGGCGACGTCATCGCCTTCGACTTCACGCCGGTCACCTGGCCCTCGATGTCGAAGTAGCGGATCTCGCGGAAGTTGAAGAGGCGTTCGTAGAACTGCGCCCATTCCTGCATGCGGCCGCGGTGCACGTTGTGCGTGAGGTGGTCGATGACCTTGAGGCCGTGCCCCTCCGGCTCCGGGTCGGCGCCGGCGGCCAGCGGCAGGAAGTCGACGTCGTAGATGCTGATGTTGCCGATGGCCCCGGGCGCCGCGCCGTCCTTGCCGTGCCAGCGGTCCACGAGGTAGATCAGCGAATCGCCCACGCCCTTGATGGCGGGGATGTTGAGCTCCATCGGGCCGCTCTGGCCGTCGAAGCCCCACGCGCCCAGTTCGAGCGCGCGGCGGTACGCGAGGTTGGCGTCCTGCACCCGGAACGCGATGGCGCACACCGACGGGCCGTGCAGCCGCGCGAAACGCTGCGCGAACGAGTCGGGTTCGGCGTTGATCAGGAAGTTGATCTGGCCCTGCCGGTACAGCGTGACCTTCTTGTGGCGATGCCGGGCGATGGCCTTGAAGCCCATGCGCTCGAAGGTCGCGCCCATCGCGGCGGGGTCCGGCGCGGCGAATTCGATGAACTCGAACCCGGCGGTGCCCATCGGGTTGTCCCAGGTCTGGAAGGCCATGTCGATGCTCCTTGGTCGGAAGAACGAGGGAGGAATCTAGCGCGGCGCGGCGAGCGACTGCGGATCGAACCCGGCAAGGCGCTTGTAGCGAAGGGAGATGTCGGCGAGCTCCTCGGCGGGAATCACCTGGTGGATGTCGGTGAACCCGTGGGGCGCGCGCTCGTGGGCGATCTGCATCACCTGCTCGGGGCCGTTCAGCCGGTTGCGCAGCACGATGGCCGCGGTCTTCGGAAGGCGGTCGGCCTCGTACTCGAGCAGCGCCTGCTGCGGCGTGGTGGCGGCCTGCAGGCGGTCGGCCAGGCACCGGGCGTCGAGGATGGCCTGGGCGCTGCCGTTGGAACCGATGGGGTACATCGGGTGCGCGGCGTCGCCCAGCAGCACGGTGCGGCCCGACACCCAGCGCGGCAGCGGGTCCTTGTCGACCATCGGGAACTCGTAGACGGCCTCGGCCGACGCGATCAGCGCGGGGATGTCGATCCAGCCCCAGCGCCAGTCGGCGAACTGCTGGTCGAACAGCGACTTCGGCACCTCGCGGTTCCAGTCGTTGTGCATGCTCTCGGGCGACACGCGCAGCTCGGCGATCCAGTTGATCAGCGAACGGCCGCGGCGGCGCAGCGGCTCGGAGATGGGGTACGCGACGAACTTCTGGTCCTGGTGGCCGGCCATGAACATCGAGCGCCCGTCGAGGTAGGGCTCGGCCTCGCTGACCGCCCGCCACAGCATGCGGCCGGAGAATTGCAGCGGGTCGCGCTGCGGGTGCATCTGGCGGCGGATGGCGGAGTGGATGCCGTCGGCGGCCACCAGCACGTCGTACCGGCGGCGCTGCAGCGATCCGTCGCGGGCGCGCAGCAGAACGATGCTGCCGTCGCCATCGTCCTCGTAACCCTCGGCGCGCAGCCCGAGGTGCAGCGCACCGTCGCCCAGGCGCGCCCGGGCCGTGGCGGCCAGCAGCATCTGGAACTCGCCGCGGTGCACCGAGTACTGGGGCCAGGCGTAGCCGGCGGCGATGCCGCGCGGCTCCTGCCAGATGGGCTGGCCGTGGCGGTTGTAGTAGGCGAGCCCCGAGGTCTCGACGCCGAGTTCGGCGATGCCCGGCTGCAGGCCGAGGTCGGCCATCTCGCGCATGGCGTGGGGCAGCAGGTTGATGCCTACCCCGAGCGGGCGCAGTTCGCCCGCCGCTTCCATCACCTCGCATTCGATGCCCCGCTGGTGAAGCATCAGGGCCAGCGACAAGCCGCCGATTCCCGCGCCGACGATCCCGACTTTCATCCGTGAAACATCCGGAAGGATTGATGATGCGCAAATGTTATGTGGGATAACAATGTGCGCCATGCTGGAAAACCAGCACACGGCGAGGCCCTCCGCGACCCCCTAGTTTCCAGCCCCGCCGGGACGGTGCAGGGGCCGGGTTCGACGCAACAATCCGCGGGCCCGATTGGCCGACCCGAGGAACGCCCGTTGAATCTTCCGCCCTGTCTCGCCCTGGTGCTGTCCGTGCTCACGGGGGTTCCCTCGTGGGCCAGAGCCGACTGCATCGACGACGCGGCCGCGCGCCACGGCGTGCACCCCCACGTGCTGCGCGCCATCGGCTGGCACGAGAGCCGGCTGCGGCCCGACGCCGAGGCGCTCAACCGCAACGGCACGCGCGACATCGGCGCCTTCCAGATCAACAGCATCCACCTGCCGCGGCTCGGCCGCCACGGCATCGACGCCCGCGCGCTGAAGGACGGCTGCGTGTCGTCCGAGGTGGCCGCGTGGCACTACCGCCAGCAGATCGAACGGCACGGCAACACGTGGCGCGCCGTGGGCGCGTACCACTCGAACACGCCGGCGCGCGCCGCGTGGTACGCCAATGCCATCGTGTCGGTGCTCATGCGCTGGCGGGTGGTGCCCGCCGGGCCGCTGCCCTACCCGGCCCACGCCACGCTCGCGCCGCGGCAGTCCGCCCCCGCGCCGCTCCCCACCGAACCGCCAGCCGCCGCCCCGGTCTTCGACGACGGCCCCCTCCTTGTCAGCTCCACCGGCGGCCACCCCGTCGCCACCCCGCCATGAACCACTTCACTTCCAACGACGTGCAACTGTCCACGGACGTGCGCCAGGGCATCGCCTCGTCGGTGCGGCATGCCCTGCTGTTCGCGCATTCCATCACCGACATCATGATCCACGAGGGCCGGCCCATGATGGCGAAGTCGGCCAAGGGCACGCGGCCGCTGCACGACCTGTTCCCGTCCATCCCCGACTTCACCGTCACGCGCGAGCACATCGTGTGTTACCTCGCCGGCTACGTCGAGGGCGAGATGCGCCACGAGAACGTGCAGCACTACTGGGACACGAAACTGCGGCCCATCCTGGAGCAGCGCCGCACCGCGAACTTCCGCCTCGACGGCCTGGGCGCGCATTCGCTGCGCTACACGCTGTTCCTGCACGCGGGCGGCCAGCTCGGCCTGGCCATGCGCATCACGCCCGCCGCCATCACGCCGCTGAACCAGCTGGCCCTGCCGGTGCAGCTGCGGTCCACGCTCACCGAGGCCACCTCCGGCTTCATGGCCATCACGGGCCCCACCGGGGCGGGCAAGACGGCCACGGCCATGTCCATCCTCGACCACCACAACCGCACCCACTCGGGCCACATCGTCACCATCGAGGACCCGGTCGAACTGAAGCTCGTGCCGCAGAAATGCATGGTCACGCAGCGCGAGGTGGGCTACGACGTGACCTCGTTCGCCGACGGCATGCGCGACTCGCTGCGCATGAGCCCCGACGTGATGCTCACGTCCGAGATCCGCGACTCCGAAACCGCGGAGGTGGTGATCCAGGGCGGCGAATCGGGGTCGTTGATGCTCGCCACCATGCACGGCCGCACCACCACCGGCACGCTGCGCAAGATCCTCAGCTACACCGGCAACAACGCCGTCGTGCTGCGGTCGGTGCTGGCCGGCAGCCTGATCGGCGTGGTGCGCCAGGCGCTGGTGCCGTCCGTCAAGGGCGACCGCTATTTGCTCGCCGCCGACGTGCTGTTCAACGTGGGCAAGGTCACCCAGTTCATCGAGTCCGGCGACTGGATCGGCCTCGAGGCGGCCATCCGCGAAGAGAAGCTCGGCGCCAGCGAGTTCATCAGCATGAACACGCGCCTGGCCGACCTCGTGCGACAGGGCGAGGTGGACGCGGCCGAGGCCATGCGGGAAACTTCGGACATGCCGGGGCTCAAGCGGAAGCTGGCGCAGCGCTGAGCACTGCGCCCGGCCGCCGGGCCACCAGGCCGTGCCCTCATGCCTTCTTCGCCGTCACAACCCTTCGTTCCCGCGACCCGCACCCTCCGCCCGGCCCGCCCCGACGAGGCGGAGCGGCTGTGCCGCGCCGAGCAGACCACCGTGGCGGCGGACGAAGGCCTGCTGGTCTCGCACGCCGACGAGCTCGAGCACCATGCCTTCCGCGAGCGCATCGAGCGGGCCCTCGCGGGGCGCGGGCGCTGCGTGGTGGCCGAGGTGCATGGCGACCTCGTCGCCCACGGTTCGCTGTGGCCCATGGCCCCCAGGGCGGTGTCGCACGTGCTGCGGCTCGACCTCTGCGTTCACCCGGGCTACCGCCAGCGGGGCCATGGTCGCGCGGTGCTGGACGAACTGCTGGCCTGGGCCCGCGCGTCGTCGGGCGCCCACAAGGTGGAGCTGCTCGTGCGTGCCACCAACACGCCAGCGGTGGCGCTGTATCGGTCGATGGGGTTCACGGAGGAAGGCCTGCTGAAGCACCGCGTGCGGCTGCGGGACGGTCGCTGGGTGGACGATGTGAGCATGGCGTTGTTTCTGTGAGCGTGGGAGGGCGATGCCGCCTCGTGTCCTCGCATGCCTCGCGCTCCGACGGCGGTGGATCCCGGCCTCCGCCGGGATGACCGGGGGCAGAGCCGTCCGCCACGCCCACGGCTGCCGGCTCCTGGAGGCTGCTGCGTGCGGGTGCGACTGAAGCGATCGGGATGACTGACCATCGCTCGCGTCGATGACGTCCCGAGCTTCTCGCCGCCGGCCCCCTGCTGTCACCCCGGCGCACGCCGGGGCCCACCCCAGCCCGGCAGGCGGCGGTCATGGCACGAGCGACCGACCAACCGGAAGAAGGAGCGGAGGGACGAGGAGGTCACCCCCCTCGTCCCTCCGTCCGACCTTCACGGTCACGCTCGAGCGTCGTACCGCGCACACCGGATCAACGGCATCCGCGGTTCACGGCGCCCACTCGCCCGCCGCACTCACTGGCGGAGCCAGACCTCGATGGCCAGGCGATAGAGTTCGCGCGCCAGCCCGTGCAGGAGCCCGGACGCGGCGACGCGGAACAAGGTCTCCACCTCGCCCGAGTCCCACAGGCGCCCGATGACCCACGCGTGGTCGTCGAAGCGCTGCACGACGCGGATGTCGCGGGCGATCAGGCGGGCCAGGTGCTGTCCGCACCGAGCCTCCGGTTCACCCCCGCGGGCGCACCGCTGCGCCGAGGTGAGGTAACGATCGAACTGCTGGACGGCCAAGGTGCGGGACACCCCGCGGCTGGCCTGCGTCTTGCGGAAAGGGTTCGTGTGCATCGTCTCTTCCGTTCTGTGCGGTGAACAAAAAAGGCGGACACGGCTTCCCCGCACGGGAGGTGTGTCCACCCCCCGAAGGGAAAGAAAGAAAAGAAGGAAAGGCGCGCCGGCGAGCCGGCTGCATGGGCCACCCGCCCGAAGGACAGGTGACGCGAAGCACCGGCCCGAAGGACCGGCGAGGGATCAGTGCATCAAGGTGACATCGGTGGGTTCCTCGGGCTGGGCACCCCGACGCCACCCGTCCCGCGCGGGGAGCAGGTCCCGGCGGGGCAGACCACCGGCGGGAGGCCGGTGGGACGAAGGCTCCGTGACGGGGAGCAGGCGAGTCGACATCGAGTCGACGACGAGCCCGTTCAGGATAGGTGCGCCCTCGACCGCACACCCTCGGCTCGGGCCACGTTTCGCCACCGTTTTTTCATCGACATCGACCCGGATTCCTGCGCCAGGACATGCCGAAGGAGGGGAAACTGCCCGATACTGGGAACAGGGGCAGCCAAGGGAGGCTCAGCCCGCCAGCACGCAGGGGAAATTCATGAATCGTCCCGCCCATGACGATGACCACGACACCGCCACCAGTGGCCCCATCTCCGCCTTCGGGGAGGCGCAACCGCCCACCGATGCCGAGCGCTACCGCTGGATCCGTTCGAACCGTGGCGATGCGGCCTTGCACGAGGCGCTGCGCAACGCGCACTTCGACCACGACTTCGACGACCAGATCGACGCCGCGATGCGCGCGCAGCGCGAAGGCCGCGGCTCGAACGCCGTGCCCCGGGCCGCCAAACCGTTCGGCCGCCGCCGCTCCGACTTCGATTGAACCGGGCGCTGGGGCGGCATTCCCCGGCCCGGGCGCTCGGCGCCCTCAGTGCGTGCCGTGCACGTGCCGCGAGACCGGCGTGTCGGATGTGTCCGCCGGCGTCGCCAGCCCCTCCGACAACCCCTTCAGGATTCCGCAGCCATCCGCCGCGTCGCCGTCGTGGCACTGGTGGCGCAACTGTCGCAGCTGCCCCTCGAGCGACCGCAGTTCCTCGATGCGCCGGGCCACGTGCCCGATGTGTTCGTCGAGCAGTTCGTTGACACCCTGGCAGTTCTCCTGCGGCGCGGCCTTGAAGACCAGCAGCGCCCGGATCTCGTCGAGGGTCATGTCGAGGGAACGGCAACGGCGGATGAACGCGAGGCGTTCGGCCTGGTCGTCGCCGTAGACGCGGTAGTTCCCGCTGGTGCGTGCCGCCTCGGGCAGCAACCCTTCGCGTTCGTAGAAGCGGATGGTCTCGACCGCGGTGCCGGTGAGGCGCGCCAGTTCACCGATCTTCATGGGAATCCCTCTCGACAAGATGCCCCTTGACTCTACACCCGCTACAGGGTTTGTAATTGGTGTCATGGATTCCCGCCCTTCCCTGAAGATCGTCCCGGTCGCGTCTCCCACCCCCGCCGCGTGCTGCGGGGGCGGATGCGACACCCCGGCACCGGCCGCCTCGCCCGCCGTCACCGGCCCGGACACCACCACCTTCCGCATCCCCACGATGGACTGCCCCGTCGAGGAGGGCGAGATCCGCCGCGCCCTCGAACCGGTCGCCGGCATCCAGGGCCTGCGCTTCCAGCTGGGCACCCGCACGCTGGCCATCCGCGCCGCGCCCGAGGTGTTGCCCGCCGCGCTGGCCGCCATCCGCGCAGCGGGTTTCGCGCCCCAACCGCTCGGCGGCGCGCCGGCGAAGGAGACGCACGACCACGCGGACCATGGCCACGGGCACGACCACGATCATTCCCACGACCACCCGGACGAAGGCGTCCACGACCACGACCACGGCGCATCCTCCCCGGTCGGCCGCCTCGCGCTGGCCCTGCTCCTGGCGCTGGGCGCGGAATCGCTGCACCTCTTCTTCGCGGAGACGCCGTCGCTGAAATGGGCCGGACTGGCCGTGGCCGCGGTGGCCATCTGGTTGTCCGGGGTCGAGACGTACACGAAGGGCCTCGCCGCGCTGCGCCGTGGCCGCCTGAACATCAACGCCCTGATGACGGTGGCGGTGACGGGCGCCTTCGCCATCGGCCAGTGGCCGGAGGCGGCGATGGTGATGGCGCTGTACGCCATCGCCGAACTGATCGAGGCCCGCGCGGCCGACCGTGCCCGCAACGCCATCGAGGGCCTGCTGGCGCTCGCCCCCGAGGAGGCCGACGTGCAGCAGCCCGACGGCACGTGGGCCACGGCGCCGTCCACCTCGGTGCCGCTCGGCGCCATCGTGCGCATCCGTCCGGGCGAACGTGTGCCGCTCGACGGCGTGGTCACGTCCGGCACGAGCGCCATCGACCAGTCTCCCGTGACCGGCGAGAGCCTGCCCGTCGACAAGGCGGCGGGCGACACCGTGTTCGCGGGCACCATCAACCAGGCCGGCGAACTCGCCTTCCGGGTCACCGCGGCGGCGTCGAACACCACGCTCGCGCGCATCATCCACGCCGTCGAGGAGGCGCAGTCCACCCGCGCGCCCACGCAGCGTTTCGTCGACCGCTTCGCCAACGTCTACACCCCCGCGGTGTTCGCCATCGCGGTCGCCGTGGCGCTGCTCGCGCCGCCGCTCATGGGCATCGGCTGGCTCGAGGCGGTCTACAAGGCCCTCGTTCTGCTCGTGGTGGCATGCCCCTGCGCGCTCGTGATCTCCACCCCGGTCACGATCGTCAGCGCGCTCGCCGCGGGCGCGCGCCGCGGCATCCTGATCAAGGGCGGCAGCTACCTCGAATCGGCCCGCGCGCTGAAGGTGGTGGCGCTCGACAAGACCGGCACGGTCACCTCGGGCAAGCCCACGCTCGTGCACCGGGAGGCGTTGCGCGAGGGTGTCGACGCCGCCGCCATCGCCCGCGGCCTGGCCGCCCGCTCCGACCACCCGGTGTCCCTCGCGATCGCCGCCGGCCTGGGCGGCGACGGCGTGCCCGTGGAGGGCTTCACCGCCCTGCCCGGCCGCGGCGTGGAAGGATCGGTGGGTGGCGTGCGCTACACGCTCGCGAACCACCGCCTCGTGGTGGAGCGCGGCCTGGGTTCGCCGGACCTGGACGCGCGGCTCGCCGCACAGGAAGCCCGCGGTCGCACCGTCAGCCTGCTGGCGGACGACCGTGGCGTCATCGCGCTGTTCGCCGTGGCCGACACCATCAAGGCCAGTTCGCGGGAAGCGGTGGCCGGGCTCAAGGCCCTGGGCGTGCTGCCGGTGATGCTGTCGGGGGACAACGCCGCCACGGCCCGCAGCATCGCGGCCGAGGCCGGCATCGACGAGGTGCGGGGCGACCTGCTGCCGCAGGACAAGCTGGTGGCGATCGAGGAACTGCAGCGCCGCCACGGTCCGGTCGCGATGGCCGGCGACGGCATCAACGACGCCCCCGCCCTCGCCCGCGCCGACATCGGCTTCGCGATGGGCGGCGCCGGCACCGACACCGCGATGGAGGCGGCCGACGTGGTGGTGATGAACGACGACCTGCGCCGCCTGCCCGAGACCATCCGGCTCTCGCGCCGCACGCATGGCGTGCTCTGGCAGAACATCGTGCTCGCCGTGGGCATCAAGGTGGTCTTCATGGTGCTGGCCCTGTTCGGCAGCGCCACGATGTGGATGGCCGTGTTCGCCGACATGGGCGCCACGCTCATCGTGGTGGCGAACGGACTCCGGTTGATCCGGAGCCGTTCGGACACCTGAGGCGAATCGGTCCGACAAAAGGATGGCGAGGCCCGTGGGCCTCGCCATCAATGTCGCCGGACGATCACGACGCCGGGATCTGCCGGCGCCGGAAGACGAGGAGAGTCACGTTGGTTTCCCCCAACCGCAACAGCTTCACGTCCGGCGACTTACCTCAACCGCAGGTCACCACCAGGCTTCGCCCTGGATGCCGATCGACGTGCCCGACTTCTTGTCGCCGTACACCTCGGCCAGACGCGACGCCTGGGCCACGAAGGCCTGGCGGGCGGCTTCGTTCCACATCGCGTGCGTCACGAACAGGCGGATCGTCGGGCGCGAGCCCGCCGTGTTGCCCGCCGACACGGCGCCGGCCAGCGTCAGCTTCGTCAGGCGACGCGTGTCACCCACGTCCGGCTTGATCTGGTCGTGGCCCAGTTCGGCCAGGAAGCGGAACGGACCCGAGATGTACGTGTCCGTGCGCGCGCCGATCGAGAACCACTTGTCGCCCTGGTTGTTGTCCGCGCTCTTGTTGCGGTACTCGGCGATCGCGTCGAACGCCGTCGCGCCGAACTGCGTCTGCTCCTGGGCGATCACGCGCCAGATCCGCTGGTCGGCCTGCTTCTCGAACTTGGCGCCCACCCACAGGTTGCCGCCCAGCACGCCGTTCTGCGAGTGGTACACGCCGATCGATCCGTACTTCGCGTTCTCGGCCGGGTCCACGCCGGTCAGCTGGTTCTCGGTCTGGACGTCGTCCTTGCCCGTCACGTACACCGCGAGTTCCCCGTTCGGGTTCGTCTTGATGTTCGTCAGGCGCAGCGGGATCGTCAGGCGGTTGTCGTTCGAGGCGTTGCTCGGGTTCATCATCACCGCCAGGCTCAGCTTGCCGAAGCCCAGGTTGATGTCTTCCAGGCCCGCGCCGTCGCCGTCGTTGTTCTCGACGAACTGGTCGTTGATGCCCAGTTGCAGGCGGTTGTAGAACCGGCGGCCGGCCCACAGCTTGCCGTTGCCCAGCTGCGAGATGTTGTTGCCGTAGGTGTAGACCTGGCCGAAGCGGGTCACGAGTTCGTCACCACGCTTGCCGGCGGGCACGTTGAACTCGTTGTCGCCCCAGGCGCGGTACGCGCTGGGCATGAAGTGCACGTGCCAGTCCGAACCTTCGTACTCGGCGATCTTCGAGTTGAAGCTCGGCTCGATCACGTAGTCGCACTCGTTGCCGAGGCGCCACTTGGTGTCGGCGCCGGGCAGGCCGTAGCAGACCTGGGTGCCGCCGCGGGCGTTCACGCCCACGCCGGCACGCATGTAGCCGGAGAATTCCACCGGGGGCGCCGCCACGGCGGCGGTGCCCAGGCCGATCAGCCCCAAGGCCAGGATCAGGCGGTTCTTTTTCACGTTTCGTTCCTCGTCGAGTGAGTGGTGTGGATCGCGCCCGCGAGCCCCGTCCCCCGACGGTGCCGCTGGGCGCATGGCGCCGGCCTTCCTCGCACGCCCCGTGGGATCGTTACGATTCTGGAACCGGTTCCATGTCGCGAATGGTAGTGCCCGACGGCGGACGAGCGGATTCAGAAAAACCCTTGGACGCCGCCGCCAGCAGGAATTTCCGAATCTCGCTAGAATAGATAGCAAGCTTGCTAATTTAAAGAGCCGCCATGACCCGGACCACCCCCCGTTCCCAGCGCGAGACCTCGCAGATGACCCTCACCTCGTCCCTCGGGGTGATCGAGCGCGCGTACCGTGCCGTGGCCGACCAGGCCGTGTCGCACGTGGGTGTGTCGCAGGCGATGGGCTGGCCACTCGTGATGATCGGCCGCCACGGCGACGGCCTGCGCCAGGGCGTGCTGGCCGACCTGCTCCACATCGAGGGTCCGTCCCTCGCCCGCTCGATGGACCAGCTCGTGCAGGCCGGCCTCGTCGACCGGCGCGAGGACCCCGCCGACCGCCGCGCGAAGACGCTGCACCTGACGGAAGCCGGCATCGCGGCCCGGGAACAGATCGAGGCCTCGCTGCAGGTGCTGCGCGGCGAGGTGTTCGCGGGCATCCCCGACGACGACATCGCCGCCGTGCTGCGCGTGTTCGCCGCGCTGCGCGAACGCCTCGGCATCCCGCCCGTCGAGGTCGCGCCGCCCGCCATCGGGCGCAAGCCGCCGGTGAAGCGCCCATGAACTTCCTCTCGACCTTCCGCTTCAGCCGGGCGGAGCTGATCTTCTCGGTGAAGGCCTTCGCGGCCGCGATGCTCGCGATGTACATCGCGATGCGCCTGGGCCAGCCGCGTCCGTTCTGGGCGATGACCACGGCGTACGTCGTCGCGAGTCCGCTCGCCGGCGCCGTGCGCTCGAAGGCGCTGTTCCGCTTCGGCGGCACGCTGATCGGGTCGGCCGCGGCGGTCCTGCTCGTGCCCGCGCTGCTCAACTCACCCGAGCTGCTCACGCTCGGCCTCGCGCTGTGGGTCGCCGCGTGCCTCTACTTCTCGCTGCTCGACCGCACGCCGCGCTCGTACCTCTTCATGCTGGCCGGCTACACCGCCGCGCTGATCGGCTTCCCCGCGGTGGACACCCCGCTCCAGATCTTCGACATCGCCGCCGCACGCGTCGAGGAGATCGGCATCGGCATCCTGTGCGCCTCGCTCGTGCACGCCGTCGTGCTGCCGCAGAGCCTCTCGGCGCCGGTGCTCGGCCTGCTCGACCGCGGCCTGCGCGACGCGCGCCAGTGGCTGCTCGACCTCGTGCGCGGCCCCGTGAAGGACCTCACCGCCGACCGCCAGCGCCTTGCCGCCGACCTCACGCAGCTGCGCCTGCTCGCCACCCACATCCCGTTCGACACCACCCACCTGCGCCACAGCGGCGACGCGGTGCGCGCCGTGCAGGACCAGCTCGCCGCGCTCACCCCCGCCCTCTCCGCGGTGGAGGACCGGCTGCAGGCGCTGCAGTCCGCCGAAGGCCGGCTCGCCCCGGACGTCGCCGCGCTGCTGGCCGCGTTCGCGGCGTGGGTGCAGGACCCCGTCGACGACACACCGCTGCGCGCCGCGCTCGACACGTTCAACGCCACGACGTCGAACACCCACGCCGGCTGGCCGCTCGCGCTGCGCGTCTCTCTCGCCGAACGCCTCGGTGAACTCGTCGTGACGTGGCGGACGGCGCTCGCCCGCCGCGACGACGTCGACCACGGCCTCACGGGCGCCACGCCACCGAAGTCCGACGTGGTGGGCGACCACGTGCTGCACCGCGACCACGGCATGGCGCTGCTGTCAGCGCTGGCCGCCGTGATCGCCATCGCGGTGTGCAGCGCGTTCTGGGTGCTCACCGGCTGGCCCACGGGGTCGGCCGCGGTGATGATGGCCGCGATCTTCTGCTGCTTCTTCGCGTCGATGGACGACCCCGTGCCGGCCATCCACGGCTTCCTGACGTTCACGCTGTGGTCGGTCCCCATCTCGGCCGCGTACGTGCTGTTCGTGCTGCCCGCGGTGCGCGACTTCGGCATGCTCGTGCTCGCCTGCGCGCCGGTGTTCCTGGTGCTCGGCGCGCTGATGGCGCGGCCGTCCACCGTGCTGTCGGCCATGCCGGTGCTGATGGGCGTGGCCACCACGCTCGCGCTGCACGACACGGCCAACGCCGACCTCGCGAGTTTCGCGAACTCGATGATCGCGCAGGTGGTGGGCGTGGTGGTCGCCTCGCGCACCACGCGCCTGATGCGCTCCATCGGCGCCGACTGGAGCGCGCGCCGCATCCAGCAGGCCACGTGGCGCGAACTCGCCGACGTGGCCGCCTCCCCTCGCCAGCCCGTGCAGGCCGCGGCGCAGACGGTGCGCCTGCTCGACCGCATCGCGCTGATCGCGCCGCGCGTGGCCCAGTCCGGCGGGAAGATCGACGGCCTGCCGGCCGACGCGCTGCGCGACCTGCGCCTCGGCACCGACATCGTCACGCTGCAGCGCGTGCGCTGGCACCTGCCGCTGGGCGTGACCGGCGCGCTGATGGCCGACCTGTCCCGCTGGCTGCGCGACCTCGCCGCCGGCGCCCATCCCGTCCAGCCCGCGCACCTGCTCGACCGCGTCGACGCCGCGCTCACCGCCACGCTCGCCACCCACGACCCGGTCTCGGCCGAACGCGCAGCGGGCCTGGGCGCCCTCGTCGGCGTGCGCCGCGCGCTGTTCCCCGACGCCCCGGCGCCCGCCGTGCCGGTGCGTGTCCCCGAAGGAGTGTCCCCATGATCGGCGAAGCGAACCTCTTCGGCATCTACCTGCCCTGGCTGCTGGTGCTCGCCACGCTCGGCCTGTTCGTCGTGTGGGGCCTGCGCCGCCTGCTCGCCGCGACCGGCTTCTACCGCTGGGTGTGGCACCCGGCCCTCTTCGACATCGCGCTGTACGTGCTCGTGCTCCTCGCCCTCTCCAGCGCCACCCGATTCCTCCAGTGAGACCGCCATGACCGTCCGTTTCCTCGACACACCGAACCGCCAGCGCGCCGCCCGCTTCGCCGTGACCGCCGTCGCCGTCGCCGCCGCCGCGTGGGCCGGCCTCCAGCTCTGGGACCACTACGAACGCGCCCCGTGGACCCGCGACGGCCGCGTGCGCGCCAACGTCGTGCAGATCGCCGCCGATGTCTCCGGGCTCGTCACCGCCGTGCCGGTGCGCGACAACGAACCGGTGCAGGCCGGCGCGCTGCTGTTCGAGGTCGACCGCGCCCGCTACACGCTCGCGCTGCGCCAGGCGCAGGTCGCCCTCGCCGCCCAGCGCACCGTGCTCGCCCAGGCCGACCGCGAGAACCGCCGCAACACCGGCCTCGGTTCGCTGGTGTCGCAGGAGGCCACCGAACAGGCGCACACCCGCGTCGACCAGGCCCGCGCCAACGTGGCCCAGGCCGAGGTGGCGGTCGACGCCGCGCGCCTGAACCTCGAACGTGCCGAGGTGCGCGCCCCCGCCGACGGCCTCGTCACGAACCTCGACCTGCGCCAGGGCAGCTACGCCACCGCCGGCCACCCGGTGCTCGCCCTCGTCGACGCGCGCTCGTTCTACGTCGAGGGCTACTTCGAGGAGACCAAGCTCGCCCGCATCCACCTCGGCGACACCGTGCGCGTGACCCCGATGGGCCAGGGCGCCTCGTTCACCGGCACCGTCGAGAGCCTCGCCGCCGGGATCGCCGACCGCGACCGCTCCACCGGCGCCAACCTGCTGCCGAGCGTGAACCCCACGTTCAACTGGGTGCGCCTCGCGCAGCGCGTGCCCGTGCGCGTGAAGCTCGACCCGCTGCCGCAGGGCACGCAACTGGTCGCCGGCCAGACGGTCACCGTGCAGGTGGTCGAACCGGCGCGCAAGGGGTGATCGCCATGAGGCTCCTTCCCACCCTCGGCGCCACGGCCCTCGCCGCCACGCTCGCCGCCTGCTCCACGTCGCCCGTGGGCCCCGACTACCGCGAACCCGACACGGCCCTCGCCCGCCGGGCCGACGCGACCGCACCCTTCATCGGCACACACGACACGTCCCCCGACGCACCCACGGCCCATCCGTACACCCAGGCCCCGCTGCCGCCCCACTGGTGGCGCCTGTTCGACGACCCCGTGCTCGACGGCCTCGTGGCCCGCGCGTTCGACCACAACACCGACCTCCGCCAGGCCGCGGCCAACCTGTCGCGCGTGCAGGCGCTGCAGGCCGAGGTGGACGGCGCTGCCCATCCCACGGTCGGTGTCTCGGGCGGCCCGTCGTTCGGCCACGCCTCCGGCCTGTCGATGCGCAAGCCCGGGTACCAGCCGCCCGACACGTGGCACGGCAGCGCCGGCGTCTCGGTCGCGTACCAGGTCGACCTGTTCGGCCAGATCCGCCGCGCCACCGAAGCCGCGCAGGCCGGCACCGACGCCGCGTCGGCCGCGCTGGACCTCACCCGCGTGAGCGTCGCCGCCAGCACCGCGCGAGCCTACGCGGACATCTGCGCCACCGGCCAGCGCCTGCAGGCCGCGGAACGTTCCATCGACCTGCAGCGGCAAGCCGTCGACGTGACGCGCAAGCTCCAGCAGGCCGGCCGAGTGGGCGAGGTGGACGCCGCCCGCGCGCGCAGCCAGCTCGAGCAGCTGCGCGCCGCGATCCCGCCGCTGCAGGCCGAACGCCAGGGCGCGGCCTTCCGCCTCGCCACGCTGATCGGCGAGCCGCCGCAGTCGCTGCCCGCCGGCATCGCTTCGTGCAGCACGCCACCCCGGGTGGCGGGCGCCATGCCCGTCGGCGACGGCGCGGCCTTGCTCCAGCGCCGGCCCGACGTGCGCCAGGCCGAACGCGAACTGGCCGCGGCCACCGCGCGCATCGGCGTGGCCATCGCCGACCGCTACCCGAAGGTGACGCTGGGCCTGTCCGCCGGTTCGGCCGGCCCGCTCGACCGCCTGGGCAGCCACGACACGCTCAGCTGGAGCCTCGGCCCGCTGATCTCGTGGACGCTGCCGAACACCGGCGTGGCCGACGCCCGCGTGGCGCAGGCCGAGGCCGGTGCGCAGGGGGCGTTCGCGAAGTTCGACGGCGCCGTGCTCACGGCGCTGCGCGAGACCGAAACGGCGCTGTCGGCGTACGCGCACGAGCTCGACCGCCAGGCGGCGCTGCAGGTCTCGGTCGACGGAGCCCGCACCGTGGCCTCGCAGACGCGCCGCCTCTACGAAGGAGGCAAGGTGGGTTACCTCGAGACGCTCGACGCGGAACGTTCGCTCGCGGCGGGCGAGGCATCGCTCGCCGCGTCGCGGGCCCAGCTGGTCGACGACCAGGTTCAGGTGTTCCTGGCGCTGGGTGGCGGCTGGGAGCGCTAGAAGCCGAAGAGCCGGCGCGGGTTCTCCCACATCACCGCGTGCCGCACCCGCGGGTCGGGCAGCAGCTGCTCGACCAGCGCCAGCAGCGGCCCGTAGTCGATGCGGTCCGGCGCGCGCAGGAACGGCCAGTCGGACGCCCACACGAGCGAGGCTGGCCCGAACGCATCGACCAGTGCCTGCACGAACCGCCACGCGTCCTCGTACGGATGCGGCTGGCGCGACCACTTCGCGAGGCCCGACAGTTTCACCACCGCGCGCCGGGAACGCCCCAGTTCCAGCAGCTCCACGAACCCCGGCTGCGCGAGGCCGGCGCGTGGTTCGGGCCGCCCACCGTGGTCGAACACCAGCTTCGCGCCGCTCGCCTCGAGCATCGGCGCCAAGTCCACCAGCTGGTCGCCCGTCACCTGCACCTGCGCCCACATCCCGAGGTCGCGCAGGCGTTCCAGCAGCGGGCCGGCGTCGCGATAGAAGTCGACGCCGAGCAGCGACGGGTTGAACGCGATGCCGACCACACCCGCGGCCTGCAGGGCCTGCAGTTCGTCGCGCCCCGTGTCGTTCGGGACGACCGCGATGCCGCGGTAGCGGCCCTGCCCGATCGCCAACGCATCGAGCAGGCAGCGGTTGTCGAACCCGTAGCCCGAGTTCGGCCCGACGATCAGCGCGTGCCGCACGCCGTGCGCGTCGAGCACGCGGCCGAGCTGCGCCGCCGTGGCGACCTCCGCGCCCTGCGGCCGGTAGGCCGTGTCGGGCGCATAGGGAAAGTGCACGGGGTCGAACACGTGCACATGGCAGTCGATGCGGCGGTCGGTGTCGTCCATGCGTGGGGTCAGCGGTGCTTGAAAACGGCCGCCCGCTTGTTCAGGAAGGCGTCCATGCCCTCCTTCTGGTCCTCGGTGGCGTACAGCGAATGGAACAGCCGGCGCTCGAACATGACCCCGTCCGCCAGCCCGCCCTCGTAGGCCCGGTTCACGGCCTCCTTCGCGGCCATCACGGCCACGCGCGAGAACCCGCTGATGACGATGGCCGCGCCGAGGGCCTCGTCGGCGAGCTTCTCGTACGGCACCACGCGGCTCACGAGGCCCGCGCGTTCGGCTTCCGCCGCGTCCATCATGCGGCCCGTGAGCACGAGGTCCATCGCCTTGGCCTTGCCCACCGCGCGCGGCAGCCGCTGCGTGCCGCCGGCGCCGGGGATCACGCCCAGCTTGATCTCGGGCTGCCCGAACTTCGCGTTGTCGGCCGCGATGACCACGTCGCACATCATCGCGAGTTCGCACCCGCCGCCGAGCGCGAAGCCCGACACCGCCGCGATCACCGGCTTGCGGATGGAGCGGATCGTCTCCCAGTTGCGCGTGATGAAGTCGCCCTTGTAGACGTCGGCGAAGGTGTACTTCGCCATCGCCGCGATGTCGGCGCCCGCGGCGAAGGCGCGTTCGCTGCCGGTCACGATGATGCAGCCGATGGCCTCGTCGGCGTCGAACGCCTTCAGCGCCTCGCCGAGTTCGTTCATCAGCGTGTCGTTCAGCGCGTTGAGCGCCTTCGGGCGGTTCAGCGTGACGATGCCGACCTGGCCGGCTTCCACGCGGGTTTCGATGGTTTCGTAGGTCATGGGGCGCTCCGGATCCGTGTTCCGGCGCACTGTACTCCGGCGCGACCGTCAGCGCTGTGGCGGCAGCGCCGGCAACCCTTCTTCGTCGATGGAGTGCGGCTCCTTCTGCGCCCCCGCGGCCGCGCGTTCGGCGAGCTTCACGTAAAGGGCCGCCACCTCGCGCAGGTCCTGCTCGTCGAGGTCCTCGATGCCGATCATACGGTTGCTGGCGTTGCGGTTCGCCGCCAGCAGCTCGTTGAGCTTCAGGTGCACCGCCACGCTGTCCTTGTTCGCGCTTTGCTGGATCAGGAACACCATCAGGAACGTGACGATGGTGGTGCCGGTGTTGATGACCAGCTGCCACGTCGCGGAGAACTGGAACAACGGGCCCGTGACGGCCCAAACGAGGACCGTGAGCAGCGCGAGGCTGAAGATGACGGGCGAACCTGCCCACCGCGTGACGGCCGAGGCGAACCGGTCGAAGGCCGTGAGCCACGGCGAGCGCGACGCGTACGCCGCGGTCGCCGTGGTGGGCATCGCGCCCAGCGGCTCGTCGGTCTCGGTGGCGTCGCCACCGGCCGGTGGAGGCATGGTCGCGCTCACGCCTCGGCGGTCATTCCGAGTTCGGCCATCAGCTCCTCCTTGCGGGCGGCCAGCTGTTCGCCGATCGCCACGGTGTCGAGCCCCGCCTTCTTCGCTTCCTTGAAGAGCTCGTTCTGCTCTTCCTTCACGTGGTGGTCGATGTACTCGCCGAGCACCTTGACCTTCGCGTCGTAGTGATCGTCGCTCGGGTCGGAGGCCTCGATCTGGGCGATCAGGTCCTTCGCGCTCGCGTGTTCCACGTCGGCCTCGTCCACGAGGTCCTGCTCGTCGAGCACCTCGCGCGCGGCGGGGTAGAAGATCTCCTCCTCGATCTGCGCGTGCACGGTCAGCATCTGGCAGATCGTCGTGGCGATCTGGAGCTTTTCCTCGTCGCCGGCCTCGGCCTCGACGAGTTCGTCGTACTGCTTGAAGAGCGCCTTCACCTCCGCATGGTCGGCGGTGAGGAGCTTGATGGCGTCGTTCGCCGCGGTCTTGCGGGTGGACGACGACTTGGCGGCGGTTTTCTTGGCTGCGGGCATGGTGTAGCTCCTGGCTGCGGGACAACACGGTCACGTCGACCGCACCGACATGATTGGCGCACCGCCTCGCGCTTGCAGTAGGTGCGGCGTCGAACGCGGCGTCGGACAATTCCGCACGCTGCGGGAATGCCATTTGCCACGCACCGGAGGGTCATGGCCTTGCGGAGACTTCCATGTTCGACCCCAGCCTGCCCTGGTGGGAGTTCGTCGCCCGTGCCGCCGCCGTTTACCTCGTGCTGATGGTGATGGTGCGGCTCACCGGCAAGCGCACCGTCGGGCAGTTCACCCCGTTCGACCTGCTGGTCGTCATGCTGCTGAGCGAAAGTGTCAGCAACTCGCTCAGCGGCGGCGACGAGTCGCTGGTGGGAGGCCTCGTCATCGCCGCCACGCTGATGGTGCTCAACTCGGTCTTCGCCATCGCCAGCGCGCGCAGCCGCCGCGTCGAGGACATCACCGAAGGCGCCCCGGTGCTGGTGGGCCGGGACGGAGCCGTCTTCCACGAGGTGCTCCGACGGGAACACGTGGGCATCGGCGAGTTCGAGAAGGCGCTGAGGCAGGCCGACTGCGAACTGGCCGACATGAAGTGCGCGTTCCTCGAAACGGACGGCAGCTTCAGCATCCTGAAGCGGTCCTGACGACCGGCTCGTCGCAACGGACGATTGCCCGGGCTCCCACGCGTTCCTAGCATCGCCGGATGAACCCACCCGCCATGCTCCAGGGCCTGCGCATCACCGACATGACGACGGTGATCTTCGGCCCCTACACCACCCAGATCCTCGCCGACCTCGGCGCCGACGTCGTCAAGGTCGAACCCGCCGGCGGCGGCGACACGGTGCGCCTGATCGGCCGCCCGCCCGTCACGCCGGGCATGGGCCCGGCGCACCTGCGGCTCAACCGCGGCAAACGTTCGGTCGACTGGGACCTGCGGTCCGAGGCCGGCCGCGCCGCCCTGACCCGGTTGCTGCAGACGAGCGACGTGTTCATCCACAACCTGCGCGCCGACGCCATCGAGCGCCTCGGATTCGGCCCCGACGCCGTGCGCGCGCTGCGCCCCGACATCGTCTACGTGCACTGCACCGGCTTCGACCAGCGCGGCCCGAACGCGGGCCTGCAGGCGTACGACGACATCATCCAGGCCGCCTCCGGCGCCGCGTCGCTGCTGCCGCACGTGGACGGCAACCCGCAGCCGCGTTTCCTGCCCATGGCGGTGGCCGACAAGGTCTCCGGCCTGCACGCGGCCTACGCGGTGCTCGCCGCCATCGTGCACCGCCTGCGCACCGGCGAGGGCCAGGCCGTGGAGGTGCCGATGTTCGAGGCGATGGCGAGCTTCAACCTCGTCGAACACCTGTGCGACCGCACTTTCGTGCCCCCGACCGGTCCGGGCTTGTACGCCCGCCAGGTCGCCCCCGGCCGCCAGCCGATGCGCACCGCCGACGGCTGGATCGCGATCGCCCCGTACCTGGACGACCGGTGGGTGCGGCTGTTCGAGGTGTGCGGGCTGGGCGAGCGGCTTTCCGAGCCGCTGTTCATCGACCTGAAGTCCCGCCGCAAGCACATGCAGAAGATGCACGACGCGGTCGCCGAACTCACGCCCGGCCGCACCACGGCCGAGTGGCTCGCGCTGCTGAAGGCGGCGAACGTGCCGGCGATGAAGGTCAACGAGGTCGGGGACCTGCTGGACGACGAGCAGTTGAAGGGGTCGGGGCTGCTGCGGGAGCGGGAGCATCCGACGGAGGGACGTTACGTGGAAGTGGGGCCGCCGGTGCGGTTTTCCGCGTGGGCGCCGGAGCCCGGGAGGCATGCGCCGGGGTTTGGGGAGCACAGTGAGGAGGTGGCGAAGGAACTGGGTGTCTCGCTCTGACACGCCGTCACCCCGGCGAACGCCGGGGCCCACCGTGGATCCTGCGCACCGACCACGGTGGGTCCCGACTTTCGTCGGGACGACGTCACAGCAGCGCAGCCCCCGCCTCGGCGAACGCCGCCGACTGCGCCCCCACCACCGCCGCGTCCGACGCCGCCGCGTTCCCCGCCTTTGCCCGCGCCGCGACCCCTTCGAGGATCACCGCGAACCGGAACAGCGAGAACGCGAGATGGAAGGCCGTCACCGGCTCCGGGCAGCCACCCGCCGAACGGTAGGCCGCGAGGTACGAAGCCTGGCTCGGCAAGGAGGCCGCGACCAGGTCCACCCCCCGCAGCCCGTCGAACGCCGCCGGCGCCGTGTGCCATGCCATCGCGCTGTACGCCGCGTCGGCCAGCGGGTGCCCGAGCGTCGACAGCTCCCAGTCGAGCACGCCGATCACCACCGGCTCGGTGGGATGGAACATCAGGTTGCCCAGGCGGAAGTCGCCGTGGGCGATGGCCGTGGTGTCGTGGGACGGGATGTTCGCCGGCAGCCAGTCGACCAGCCGGTCGATGTGCCGGTCCTCCCGCGTGCGCGAGGCCGCCCACTGGCGCGACCAGCGCGCGATCTGCCGGGCGAAGAAGTTGCCAGGACGGCCGTAGTCGGCCAGACCCGCGGCCTCCCAGTCCACCGCGTGCAGCGCCGCGAGCGTGCCCGCCATCGCCTGCCAGTACGCCGCGCGTTCGTCGGCCGGCACCTCGCGCAGCTGGTGGCCGCTCATCACGCGGCCCTCCAGCTTGTCCATCACATAGAACGGCGTGCCGATCACCGTCCGGTCGTCGCACCAGCACAGCGCCGCCGGAACCGGCACGTCGCTGCCGGCCAGCGCCTTCAGCACGCGGTACTCGCGGTCGATGGCGTGGGCCGACGGCAGCAGCTCGCCCGCGGGCTGCTTGCGCAACACGAGCGAACGCTGTTCGAATTCGACGAGGAAGGTGGGGTTCGACTGGCCCGCGCCCACGCGGCGCCACTGCATCGGCCCCTCGGCGCCGGGGACCCGTTCGCCGAGCCAGGTCCGGAGCCGGTCGAAATCGAAGTCCGCGGCACTCATCCCTTGCGCGGCGCGAACGACGGCTCGCGCTTCTGCTGGAACGCGGCCACGCCTTCGAGGAACTCGGGCCGGTCGATCATCTCGCGCTGCCGACCGGTCTCGTAGGCCAGTTGCGTGGCGAGGTCGCTGGACGCGGCCGAGTCGTACGCCCGCCGGGTCTCCCCGATGCCGTGCGCCGGCAGCCGCGCCAGCCGTTGCGCCAGCGCGAGGGACTGCGCCGCGAAGTCCGCATCGTCCACGCACAGCCACACGAGCCCCCAGCGCGCCGCCTCCTCGGCGGACAGCCGCTCGCCCAGCAGCGTGAGCGCCGTCGCCCGCGACCGCCCCACGAGCCGCTCGAGGAACCACGTGGACCCGAGGTCCGGCACGAGGCCCAGCTTCGGCACGAACGGCATCAGGAAGTAGGCGGAACGGGCCGCGACGACCACGTCGGCCGCGAGCGCGAGGCCGACGCCCGCGCCAGCCGCCGCGCCGTTCAAGCCGCACACGACCGGCACCGGCATCGACCGCAGGTCGAGCACCAGCGGCGTCGACTGCTCGGTCATCATGTCGGCCGTCCACGCACCGAGCGTGCGCGGATCACCGTCGGGCCGGCCCATGCCGGACAGGTCGGCCCCCACGCAGAAGCCCTTGCCCTCCCCGGTCAGCAGCACGGAGCGGTACGACGGGTCGCCACGCACCTCGGCCAGCGCGGCACGCAGCTCGACCTGCATCGGCACCGTCAGCGGGTTCAGCTTCGCCGTGTTGACGAGGCGGATCACCGCCACGTCGCCGTCGCGCTCCAGGCGCACGTTCACCGTCGTCACAGCCGCTCGACGATCGTCACGTTGGCGAGGCCACCGCCCTCGCACATGGTCTGCAGCCCGTAGCGCACGCCGCGCTGGTGCAGCGCGTGCACGAGCGTCGTCATCAGCTTCGTGCCCGACCCGCCCAGCGGATGGCCCAGCGCGATGGCGCCGCCGTTCACGTTGAGCCGCCCCGCCTCCGCCCCCAGCACCTTGAGCCACGCGATGGGCACCGGTGCGAAGGCCTCGTTGACCTCGTACAGGCCGATGTCGTCGATGGACAGCCCCGAACGCTCCAGCGCGCGCTGCGTGGCCGGGATGGGCGCCTCCAGCATCACGACCGGGTCGTGCCCGATCACCGTCATGTGGTGGATGCGCGCGAGCGGCTTCACCCCCAGGGTCTTCAGGCCCCGTTCGTTGACGACCAGAACGCCGCTCGCGCCATCGCAGATCTGCGACGCGCTGGCCGCGGTCACGCGCCCCCCCTCCTGGATCAGCTTGACGCCGGCGATGCCCTCGAGCGAGGCATCGAAGCGGATGCCTTCGTCCACCGTGTGCAGCTCGTTCAGGTCGCCCAGCTCGGCGCTGCGCGCCGCCACCGGCACGATCTCCTCCTCGAAGCGCCCCGCGCGAACGGCCTCGATGGCCCGCTGGTGGCTCGCGAACGCATAGGCGTCGAGTTCCTCGCGCGTCAGGCCGTACTTCTTCGCGATCATCTCGGCGCCGGCGAACTGGCTGAACTCGATGCCGGGGTAGCGCTTCTGCATGCCCGGGCTCACGTAGAAGCCGAGGCCGTTCTTCGCGGGCAAGGTCATCGGCAGGCCCATCGGCACGCGCGTCATGCTCTCCACGCCCGCGGCGACCACGATGTCCTGCGCGCCCGACATCACGGCCTGCGCCGCGAAGTGCAGCGCCTGCTGCGACGAGCCGCACTGGCGGTCGACGGTGGTGCCCGGCACCGACTCGGGCAGCGACGACGACAGGATCGCGTTGCGCGCCACGTTGGCGGCCTGTTCGCCGGCCTGGCCCACGCAGCCCATGATCACGTCGTCGATGGCCGCGGGGTCCACCCCGCTGCGCGCGACGAGCGCGTCGAGCACCTGCGCGGCGAGGTCGGCCGGATGCCAGCCCGAGAGTCGCCCGCCGCGCCGGCCGCCGGCCGTGCGCGCGGCCGCGACGATGAATGCTTCTGCCATGGTCGGTCCTTTGAGATGAAGAAGAGGTTCAGCGGGGCGACATGCGGATCGCGCCGTCCAGGCGCACGCACTCGCCGTTGAAGTAGCCGTTGGTCACCATCGACTCGACGAGCGCAGCGTACTCCGCCGGATCACCCAGCCGCTTCGGGAACGGCACCGACGCCGCCAGCGCCTCCTTCACGTGGTCGGGCGCGGCCTGCAGCAGCGGCGTGTTGAAGATGCCCGGCAGGATGGTGTTGATGCGGATGCCGTCGCCCATCAGGTCGCGCGCGACGGGAAGCGTGAGGCCCACGATGCCCGCCTTCGACGCCGAGTACGCGGCCTGCCCCATCTGCCCGTCCTGCGCGGCCACCGACGCCGTGTTGACGATGGCGCCGCGTTCGCCATCGCCGAGCGGCGGCAGCGACAGCATGCCGGCGGCCGATTTCGCGATGCAGCGGAACGTGCCCACCAGGTTGATCTGCACGATGCGGTCGAACGCCGCCGTGGGGAAGTGGCGGATCTCGCCGGTGGCCTTGTCGCGGCTCACCGTCTTCACCGCGTTGCCGATGCCGGCGCAGTTGACGAGCACGCGCTCCTGGCCGATGGCCGCGCGCGACTTCGCGAAGCCCTGGTCCACCGCGTCGTCGGACGTCACGTCCACGCGGCAGAACACGCCGCCCAGCTCGGCGGCCAGCGCCTCGCCCTTGTCGGCGTCGAGGTCGAACAGGGCCACGCGCACGCCCCGGGCGGCGAGCAGCCGCGCGGTGGCGGCGCCGAGGCCGGAGGCGCCGCCGGTCACCACGGCGGTCACAGTCGAATCGAGTTTCATGGTTCGTGGTCTTTCGAAGGGAAGTTCAACCGTGGAAGCGGCCACCGGTGGCGGCCATCTCGCGCATGCGCGCCGTGGGTTCGTACGCGGGGCCCAACGCCGCCAGGCGTTCGCAGCGCGCGACCACCTCGGCGAGACCCAGCCAGTCCGCGTACTGCAGCGCGCCGCCGAGGTACGCCGGGAAACCGATGCCGAGCGTGAGGGCCATGTCGAGTTCGGCCGCGGTGGCCACCACCCCCTCCTCCAGCGCGTGGGCGGCTTCGATCACCATCGGCAGCATCAGGCGGTCGACGATCTCGGCCTCGCCGAAGGTGCGCGGGCCGTCGAGCTGCAGCGTGGCGACGAGGGCCTTGGCATCGGGGTCGGGCGACCGCACCGGCTTGCCCGCCGGATCGAGCCCGTGGCGGTAGAAGCCGGCCCCGCTCTTCTGGCCGTAGCGGCGGTGTTCCACCATCAGCTTCACCGCGTTGCGCGCCACGGGCTTCATGCGCTGCGGGTAACCCGCCGCGATCACGTCGCCCACGTGGCCGCCCGTGTCCATGCCCACCACGTCCTGCAGCAGGGCCGGGCCCATGGGCCAGCCGAAGGCCTCCATCACGCGGTCCACCTCGGTGAAGTCGGCGCCGTCGGCCAGCAGCTGCAGGAAGCCCGAGACGTACGGCGTGATCAGGCGGTTCACGAGGAAGCCGGGGCAGTCCTTCACCACCACCGGCGTCTTGCCCATCTTCACGGCGAACGCCACCGCGGTGGACACCGCGGCATCGCTCGTGCGTTCGCCCCGCACCACCTCCACGAGCGCCATCACCGGCACCGGGTTGAAGAAGTGCATGCCGACGAAGTTCTCGGGCCGTGCGAGCGGGCGCGCGATGTCGTCGATGCGCAGGCTGGACGTGTTCGACGCGATGACCGTGTCCGGCCGCACCGAACCCTCGAGGGCGCTCAGCACCTGGTGCTTGACGGCGAGGTTCTCGACGACGGCCTCGATGACGAGGTCCACCTCGCCGAAGCCCGCGTCGTCGAGCTGCGGGTGGATGGTGGCCAGCACGGCGTCGGCCCGCGCCTGGTCGAGGCGGCCGGTCTTCACCTGCCGCGCCAGCTGGCGCGAGGCCTCCTTCATGCCCAGCGCGAGCGGCGGCGGCGCGATGTCCTTCAGCCGCACCGGCGTGCCGCGCAGCGCGCTGGTGTACGCGATGCCGCCGCCCATGATGCCGGCGCCCAGCACCGCCATCGACCGCACCGGGCGCGCGCCCTGGCCGTGCGTCTTGAACCTTTTCTTGAGCAGCTGGTCGTTGAAGAAGGCGCGCACGAGCGACGCCGCCGCCTGCGTCTTCGCCACCTCGGCGAACGCCGCGGACTCGAGCCGCAGCGCCTCGGCGCGTGTGCACGTGACCGCGCGCGACATCATGCGCACCGCGATGGCCGCGGCCGGCTGGTGTTTCGGCGCGCGGGCGTCGACGTCGGCCAGCGCCCCGTCGAACAGCGTCCGCAGCTCGCCCGGAAGGCGCTGCACCGGCTCGCGCTTGCGCTGCTGGCGCGCGCGCCAGTCGGCATGGCCCTCGGCCGCGCTGCGCAGCAGCGTCAGCGCGGTCTCGCGCAGCGCGCCGGGTTCGCAGGTCTCGTCCACCACACCCGCCGCGAGGGCCGAGGCCGCGCGCGCCGGCTTGCCGCCCGCGATCCATTCCACCGCCACCGCCGGCCCGGCCACACGCGACAGCCGCACCGTGCCGCCGAAGCCCGGGAACAGCCCGAGCTTGACCTCGGGCAGGCCCACCTGCGCGTCGGTCGACATCACGCGGAACGCCGCCGCCAGCGCCACCTCGAGCCCGCCGCCGAGCGCGAAGCCGTTGATGGCGACGACACTCGGCACGCCCAGGTCCTCGAACGCGTTGATGATGCCGTTCTTCGCGTACACGTCGCGCGCCATGTGTTCGGCGGGCTGCCGGAACATCTCGCCGAACTCGGCGATGTCGGCGCCGACGATGAACACGTCCTTCGCGCTCGACACCAGCACGCCGCGCACGTCGCGGTCGGCGGCGATCACGCTCGTGGCGCGGTGGAACTCGTCGACCGTGCGCGCGTCGAGCTTGTTGATGGGGTCGCCGCGGCGGTCGAAACACAGCTCCGCGAAACCATCGTCCAGTCGCCGCACCTGGATGCTGTCACCTTGGAACAAGAGAACTCCTCGTGGATCGGATGAAGGTCAGTCTAGGAAGCGGTGCCGCGCCGCACCATCGTCGGTAGCGACGAATCAGGCGGCCTGGAGCGATGCGATCGAGAGACGCTCGCGGCACTCCGCCACCATGCGCTCGATGAGCTCGGCGCAGGTGGGCACGTCGTCGATCAGGCCGATGCACTGGCCCGCCGTGATCACGCCGCCGTCGACCTCGCCGGTGCGCAGCGCCTCGCGCCCGCGCGTGCCCAGCACCAGCGGGCGGATGTCCTCGAACGCGCAGCCGCCGGGCCGGCCCTCGATGGAACGCACCTCTTCCGCGATGGCGTTGCGGAACACGCGCGCGGTGTTGCGCAACGAGCGGAAGATCAGCGCGGTGTCGCGTTCGTTCGCCTTCACCAGCGCCTGCTTGATGTCGTCGTGGATGTTCGCCTCGCGTGTCACGCAGAAGCGCGTGCCCATGTTCACCCCCTCGGCGCCGAGCGCGAGCGCGGCCGCCATGCCACGGCCGTCGGCGATGCCACCCGAGGCCACGATGGGGATCTTCAGCGCGCGCGCCGCGGCGGGGATCAACACCAGCCCGCCGATGTCGTCCTCGCCGGGGTGGCCCGCGCATTCCAGGCCGTCGATGGACACGATGTCGACGCCATCGCGTTCGGCCGACAGCGCATGGCGCACCGAGGTGCACTTGTGCAGCACCGCGATGCCGTTTTCCTTGAAGGTGTCGATGTACTCGCGCGGGCTGCGCCCCGCGGTCTCGACGACCCGGATGCCGCTCTCGACGATGGCCGCCACGTACTCGGCGTACGGCGGCGGCTTCACCGACGGCAGCAGCGTGAGGTTCACGCCGAAGGGCTTGTCGGTCAGCGCGCGCGTGCGTTCGATCTCGCGGCGCAGGTCGTCGGGCGTGGGCTGGGTCAGCGCGGTGAGGATGCCCAGGCCACCGGCGTTCGAGACGGCGGCGGCGAGTTCGGCCACCCCCACCCACATCATGCCGCCCTGGATGATGGGCCAGGCGATGCCCAGCCGTTCGGTCACGCGTGTCTTCATCGGGTCTCCGGGTTGTCTGAACGTGCACGCATGCGGTCGCGTGCGACGGGGTCGGCCACGAGGCGGCCGAAGTACTTGGCTTCCAGCGCGAGCGCGCGGTCCATCGGCAGCTGCGTGCCTTCGTAGACGGCGGCCATCACGGCGAGCGGGGCGGGTTCGCGGTCCGCGGTGTCGCGGCGCAACCGGGCGAGGCCGAGGCCGAAGCTGGCGGACGCATGGGGCGCGAGCGCCCCCGCGCCACCCGGCAGCGCGTAGCCCCGCACGTCCCACGGCTGCGCGGCGGTGTCCTGCGACAGCACCCAGCGGCGGGCGGTGGCGACCACGTCGTCGCGCGGCCGCAGGGCCTCCACCAGGCCGAGCAGGAAGGCCGCGTGCGGGTTCACCGTGCGGCCTTCGGTCAGCAGCGGCAGCGCGCGTTCGATGCCGATCTGCCGCGGCAGGCGCTGCGTTCCGCCACCGCCGAGGATCAGGCCCGCGCGCACTTCGGGCAGGCCGACCTGCACCCGGTCGTCGTCGGCCAGCACGCGGTGGTGGCACGCGAGGCACAGCTCGAAGCCCGCGCCCTGCGCGTCCCCGCCGATGGCCGCGGCCACCGGCTTGCCGCCGGTCTCCAGCCGGCGCAGCGTGCGGTTCACGGGGGCGACCAGCGCGGCGATGGTGGGGGCGTCGAGGCCCGCGTCGGCGCCGGCCAGCAGTTCGTCGATGCGGGCGCCGAGCAGGAAGCGGTCGGGCGCGGCGCCGGTGATCACGGCGCCGACGATGGTGTCGTCGCCCAGCACCCGCTCGACGGCGGCGTCCAGCGCCACGGACAGCGGCCCCGTGAAATGGTCCGCGAACAGTTCGATCAGGGCCACGCCGTCGGGCCCCACGGTGAGGGTCAGGGTGTTGTCGTCCATGAGATCAGACCCGTTCGATGACCAGCGCGGTGGCCTGGCCCGCCGCGGCGCACAGCGTCACGAGCGCCGTGGCCTCGCCGCGCCGTTCCAGTTCGTCGAGCGCGGTGCCCAGCAGCATCGCACCCGTGGCCCCGAGCGGGTGGCCGAGCGCGATGGCGCCGCCGTTCGGGTTGACCCGCTCCGGGTCGAGCCCGAAGTGCCGCGCCACCACCATCGGCACCACGGCGAAGGCCTCGTTGACCTCGTACAGGTCCACGTCGGCCGGCGACATCCGCAGCCGGCCCAGCAGCCGTTCGGTGACCGGCAGCGGCCCACCCAGGCTCAGCAACGGCTCGCTCGCGCCACTCGCGCTGCCCAGCACGCGGGCGCGCGGGCGCAGGCCGTGGCGTTTGCCGAAGTCCTCGTTGCCCAGCAGCACCACGGCCGCGCCGTCGACGATGCCGCTCGAATTGCCGCCGGTGTGCACGTGTTCGATGGCGCGCAGCGACGGGTAGCGCTGCAGCACGATCGTGTCGAACCCCTCGGCGCCGAGGCCCGCGAAGGCGGGCTTGAGCTTGGCGAGGTCGGCGCGGGTCGTGCCCGGCCGCACGGCCTCGTCGTGCGCGAGCAGCGTCTGCCCGATGACGTCCTTCACCGGGTCCAGCGAACGGGCGAAGCGCCCGTCGGCCACCGCCTCGGCCGCGCGCCGCTGGCTCTCGACCGCGTACGCGTCCACGTCGTCGCGCGTGAAGCCGTGCAGCGTGGCCATCAGGTCGGCGGCCACGCCGTTGGGAATGTACGGATGGGTCAGGCCGATGCGCGGGTCCACGTAGGCCGCGCCGCCGTCCGCGCCGATGGGCACGCGCGACATCGACTCGACCCCGCCCCCGATCACCGCGTCGGCCTGGCCCGATGCAATCAATGCATGGCCGAACTTCACCGTGTCGAGGCCCGACGTGCAGAAGCGGTTGATCTGGTGGCCGGTGACGCTGTCGCCATACCCCGCGGCCAGCAGCGCGGTGCGGGTCAGGTCGGCGCCCTGCTCGCCCACCGGCATCACGATGCCGAGGCCCACCTCGTCGATGGCCTCGCCCGGGAAGCCGTGGCGGGCCCGCAGCGAGGAGAGCAGCCCCGCGGCGAGGTGGACGGGCGGCACCTCGTGCAGGGCGCCGTCGGGGCGGCCCCGGCCGCGCGGCGTGCGCAGGTGGTCGTAGACGTACACGGTGTTCATGCGGCCCAGTCTAGGAATCGCACAACCGGCGGCCCATCGTCGGAACCGACGGAAAACACCAGCAGACCGAGGGCTTGCTTCCCTGCAAAATCGTCGGTATGGACGTGGGCGCCGCCGTGGTTTCGGGCGCACGATGTGCCCCCGTCGGCACCCTCCCCTCACCGAACCGGCCCGAAGCAGTCATGACCGATCCCAGCGGTACGTCGACGTTCTCTTCCGACCGCCAGGCGGTCCGGCCCACGCCGACGATGGCGCCCACGACGAAGATCCGTCCGCCCTCGGCCGACCCGCACCAGGTGCCACGCCTTTCGGTCTGCGACCGCATCCGCCAAGCCGTCACGGCACGCCTCGTCCTGGTGCGCGCGCCGGCCGGCTTCGGCAAGACCACCTCCATGCTGCAGGCCCGCGCCGCGCTCGAGGCCGACGGCATCGACACCGCGTGGCTCACGCTCGACCGCGCCGACAACGACGTGCCCCGTTTCCTCGCGTGCCTGGCCGACGCCGTGGCCGACATCGCCGCCGACGGCTTCGGCGCCGCGCCGGCCGACCCCATGGCCGCACTCGCGCGCCACCCGTCCCCGTTCGCGCTGTTCCTCGACGACTTCGAGGTGATACAGGAGCCCGCGGTGCTGGGCCTCGTGCGCGAGATGCTCGACCACCTGCCCCGCCGTGGCCAGGTCGTCATCGGCTCGCGCGGCCTGCCCGACCTGGGCCTTGGCCGCCTGCGAGCGCGTGGCCAACTCGTCGAGGTGGACACCGAACACCTGCGCTTCACGCTCGACGAAACCACCGAGTTCTTCCAGCGCCGCGGCGGCGCCGCGCTCGCGCCGCAGGCCCTGGCCCAGCTCAACCGCAAGACCGAGGGCTGGGTGGCCGCGCTGTGGCTCGCGTCGCTCGCGCTCGAACGCCACGGCACCGGCAGCGACTTCATCGAACGCTTCTCGGGCTCCAACCGCGCGGTGGCCGACTACCTCGCGGAGGACGTGCTGGCGCAACAGACGCCCGAGGTGCGCGGCTTCCTTCTGCGCACCAGCATCCTGCGCGACCTCAACGCGTCGCTGTGCCAGGCGCTGAACCCGCGCGCCGACAGCGTGCGCATCCTCGCGCAGCTGGAGGCAGCCAACGTCTTCCTGATCCCGCTCGCATCCGACTCCAGCGGCCACGGCGCCCCCGCGTGGCGTTACCACAGCCTGTTCGCCGACTTCCTGCGCGCGCAACTGCAGCGCGAGCTGCCCGACGAGTTCACGCGACTGCACCTCGCCGCGTCCGGCTGGTACGAGGCCGAGCAGCGCCCCGTGCCCGCCATCGAACACGCCATCGACGGCGGCGACCACCCGCACGCGCTGTCTCTGCTCGTGCAACACGCCGAGGCCTTCCTCGCCCAGGGCCGCATGCGCCTGCTCGCGCGCTGGTTCGCCGTGGTGCCCGAGGCCGCGCTGCGCGCGCACCCGCTGCTGCAGGTCGTGGCCGTGTGGTCCGCCTGTTTCACCCAGGGCCCGTGGGAAGCCATGGCCCGCCTCGACCGCTCCGGCGCCGGCCACAGCGACGACGCCGTCGTGCGCGCCCACGAGAACGCGCTGCGCCCACTGCTGCTCGCGATGATGGACCGCTACGAAGATGCCTACGCCGTGGGCCGCCAGAACCTGGCGCGCCTGCCCACGTCCCGCCCCTTCGCCGACAGCGTGCTCACCAACGCGATGGCCAGCGTGGTCTCGGTCATGGGCGAACCCCACGAGGCCCACCGCCTGCTCGACGCCGCCCGCGCCGGCCGGGGCGCCACGCCCTTCGTGCGCATGTACACCGAGTCGATGGAGGGCCTGCTGGACCTGCAGGAAGGCCGACTACGCCAGGCCACCGCACGCTTTCGCATGGTGCTGAGCCAGGCGCAGACGGCGACGTACGAACACCACAACGGCAACGCCTGGGCCGGCGTGCTGTACGCCTCGGCCGTCTACGAGGAGAACCGCCTCGACGCCGCCGACCACCTGCTCAACATCTACCTGCCCCTCGCACGCGACGTCGGCCTGCCCGACCACATGATCCTGAGCCACGTGCTGCGCTCGCGCATCGCGTTCCACCGGGGCGACATCGACTCGGCCTTCCTCGTGCTCACCGAACTCGAGTACCTGGGCCACCACCGGCAGCTGCCGCGCGTGGTGTGCAGCGCGAAGCTGGAGCGGGCGCGGATGCTGATGCTGCAGGGGAACGGGCAGGCTGCACGCGAGGAACTGGACCGCGCCGACGACCCGTCCGTCTGGGACCGGGTCGCGCGGCAGCGGCTGCCGGCGCACGACACCGACGACATGGCGCTCGGGCGCTTGCGCTGGCAGTTGATGTTCGGCGACGCACGTGCGGCGTTGCCGGCCATCGCCCGGGAGATCGCGCGCGACGAGGCGTCGGGTCGACGTCGGCGCGTGATGAAGCTGCAGGTGCTGCAGGCGCTCGCGTTGCAGCGGTCGGGGGATCCGGATGCCGCGTCACGCACGCTGGCGCCGGTGTTGCATGCGGCGAGTGTGGAAGGGGCAATGCGGCTCGTGCTCGACGAAGGGGAACCCGCTGCAGCGCTGCTGCATCGGCATCGACAGCACGCGTCCGACCCGGCCGATCCGCTGTTCGATGATTTCCTGCAGCGGCTGATCGACGCGGCGGGGCCCTTGTCTGCATCGGAGCCGGAAGCCGTTCCCGCACCCGCAGCCGATCCCTTGCAGGAACCGCTGACCCGCAAGGAGATCCGCGTGCTGCAGCTGCTGGCCGAGGGTTACTCGAACAGTGCGATGGCGGAGAAGCTGTTCGTGTCCGACAGCACGGTGCGGACGCACTTGCGGAACATCAACATGAAGTTGAATGCGAAGAGTCGGACGCAGGCGGTGGCGATTGCGAGGAAGTTGGCCGTGATCCGGTGAACCGGGTCATCGCCACACACCCCGGGGCACCGACGCCGACACCAAGCGCTACAAGTCAAGCTCGACCCACACCCCCGCATGGTCGGAAGCCCCGAGATCCCAACTGGTGATCTCCGGGAACGGCGTGACCGCGTCCGCACCTTCCTTGGCCGTGATCTTGTCGATCTCGAAGATGCCACGCCGCTCGAAGCCCTGGTCGACGATCGCCTCGTGCAGCGGCTCGGACAGGAAGATGTAGTCGAGCTGGTTCAGTCGCTCGCCCTTCCTGCCGCTGCCGAAGTGGTACGTGTAGCGTTCGGTCGCCGGAAGGCTCCGATCGACGAGGGGAAACAGTCCGGCCACGCCGAACAGCGGATCCAGGCTCCTGAAGGCGTTGTCGGTGTCCTCGTTCAGGTCGCCCAGGACGACGACATAGTCCTTCCGGAGGTCGTAGCCCTCGAGGATGCGGGCGACCGCCTGCGATTGGTCCTTGCGCTTGTCCGCCGACTTCTGCCGCTCCGCATCCGACTTGCCACTCTGGCTCTTGAAGTGGTTGCACAGCACGAACACGGGCTGACCGAGCCCTTCGATCTCGATCGCCACCTCGAGGCAGTCCCGGCTGAACACCGGCTTGAACACGTTCCCGTCGTCGAACACATGCGTGCGGATCCCGGTGATGCGGCCCTGCGTCAGGCAGGCCACGTCGATGCCGCGCGGATCGTTCGGACTGTCGATCATGACGAACTGCTTGAACTTCTTCGTGCCGAGCACCTGGCTGTTGAATGCCCGCAGCACGTCCATGCCTTCGACTTCGACCAGGCACTGGATGTGGGCGTTCAAGGCCTTGATGACCTTGCCGGTGTTCTTCCGTTGCTGATCGGAAAACTCCTTGGCCCGGAAGACGATCTCGCCGAGCCAGTCGCCGCGGCCCTTGCAGCTCTTGTTGATGCGAAAGCCCGTCCGGTTCTGTTCCTTCTTCCAGTCACCGAGCGACCCCGCGTCCTTGCGGATGTCGATGTAGGTGACGAGCTGATGGGACAGCTCGAACACGTCGTTCTTCAGTGCATCCGTGTACGTCGCGCGGCTCAGCAGGTTCTGCAACTGCTTCACCAGTTCGAGCAACTCCTCCATCCGCTCGGTGTCGCGCAGGTTCAGGATGGCGGCGCGTCGGAACAGGTTCTCGACGTTGTAGGTCGCGATGCGTAGCTTCATGCCGATCTCCCCCAGGTTCGGCCAGCATAGCCAGCGCCGGGAAAGCGGCTTCATCAAGATGGGGGATTCGAGTTGACACGAGAGTGAGCGTCCGCCGCCCTGAGCCCTCCACGCCACCGAGGCACAATGACACTTCTTCGGGTTCACCCTAGCCCGGCGTTCATTTTCCAGGAGTTTCCATGCACCGCGCCCACCTCCTCGCCGCCACCTCCCTCACCCTGGCCGCCCTCTTCGCCCCCCCCGCCGCCTTCGCCGAAGGCTCCGCCTCCTCCGCCTCCAGCGCGGGTTCCAGCGCCGGCTCGGCCTCGTCCGGCAGCGTCTCCGACTCCATCGGCGGGTCGAGCAACGCCTCGTCGCCCGACAAGGACAAGAAGGTCGCGCAAGGCGAGTACCGCGTGGTCGACGTGGCCGCCGCGACGGACCGTCCGGGCACGCTGCGCCTCACGCTGCAGGGCGCCGAACCGACGGCCACGCCCGAGTTCGTGCTGTTCGTGCCCGAGAAGGCCCTGGCGGCCCGCGCCATCACCGCCGGCGACCACGTCGTCACGAACGTGCGCCCCTACGGTTTCGAGTTCGCCCACGCCGACACGCGGCAGGCCTTCTTCCTCGCGCTGAAGGACGACTGGCAGCAGGACCTCGGCACGCGCGTCGTCCGCCTCTGAGCCCGGTGACACCCCGCGTCGCCGCCGCCTGCGCGGTGCTGGTGGCGGGCCTCGCGGGCGGCGTCGACGCCCATGCGACCGCGCTTCACTTCTGCGAGCGCCGGCCCGAGGTCAACGCGACCGACCAGGACCGGCGGTTCCGCTTCGCGGCGCGTGTGCGGCAGGCGCTCGACGACACCCCGGGCGGCGTCGCCCTCATCGCCCGCTCGGGCCTCGACCTCGCGCGTTTCGACATCCGCTACTCCCACGCCGGCATCGCCCTCCGGGCCGACAGCGGGGCCTGGTCCGTGCGCCAGCTGTACTACGCATGCGACGAGTCGCGCTCGCGCCTGTTCGACGAGGGCATGGCCGGGTTCCTGCTGGGCATGGACGACCCGCGGCGCGGGCACGTCACCCTCGTGCATCTGCCCGAAGCACAGGCCGCGCGGCTGCGCGACGCCGCGCTGGACAAGCCCCGTGCCCTCGCCTTCCTGCACGCCGACTACAGCGCCAACGCCTACCCGTTCAGCACCCGCTACCAGAACTGCAACCAGTGGGTGGCCGAGTTGCTCGCGGCCGCCTGGGCGCCCGACGCCACGGTGAACACCCGCGAGGAGGCCCAGGCGTGGCTGCGCTCGCAGGGCTACGCCCCCACCGCGGTCGCCCTCGACTCCCGCTTCCTGCTGCTCGCCGGCGCCTTCGTGCCGCTGCTGCACGTCCGCGACCACCCGAGCGCGGACGTCGATGCGCTGCGGCTCCGGATCAGCCTGCCCGCCGGCATCGAACGTTTCGTCCACCAGCAGGTGCCCGCGGCGACACGCACCGAGCTGTGCCACGACCACGAGAAGATCGTCGTCCGCCGCGGCTGGACACCGCTGGGCGAGGGCTGCGAGGCGGCCCCCGACGACGAGGTGATCCCGTTCGACGGGCCCAGGAGCCTGGGCGGCAGAGAGAAGGGCTCCTAGGGTAAATCTCTAGGCGACAGGTGCGATTCGCCCGCCGGCGGATGCGAGGATCCGGTTCCAAACCATCCCCGAAGACGCCCGTGCCCCTTCCCATCGACGAGCAAGTGAGCTTCCGCAAACTGGAAGTGCTGCTCGTGTTCCTCGAGACCGGCAGCCTCGGCCGCGCCGCCGAACGCCTCGGCACGAGCACGGTGAGCGTCCACCGCGCGCTGCACTCGCTCGAGGCGGGCGTGCGCTGCGCGCTGTTCCGTCCGGAAGGGCGCCACCTGGTGCCCACCGACGCGGCCCGGGTGCTGGCCGACGTCGCGCGCGAGGTGCTGCGCACGATGGCCGAGGGCATCCGCAGCACGCGGGTGGCGGCGGGGTATGCGGCGGACAGCATCCGCATCGGCTCGCTGTACTCGCTCACGAGCGGCACGGTGCCGGCCCTGGTGCTGGGCCTGCGGTCCCGCCGTCCGGAGCTGGAGGCCGAGCTGGTGCTCGGCTCGAACGCGGACCTGCTGCGCAAGCTGCGCGACGGCCTGGTGGACGCGGCCCTGCTGGGGGAACCCGACGACGCGCCCGACGTGGAGACGCAGCTGCTGTTCGAGGACGAAGTGTTCTTCGCCACGCGACGCGGCTCGGCCCATGCGGGCGAGGCCGCGGTCGACCTGGGCCACTGCGTCGACGACCGGTTCGTCAGCCTCACCGAGGGGTTCGTCACGCACGACCGGTTCGAGGAAGCCTTCCGCACGGCCGGTTACACGCCGGACGTGGTGATGCGCACCGGCGACATCTTCTCGCTGATGAACCTCGTCGGCGGCGGCATGGGCCACACGCTGCTGCCCGGGCGCATCCGCCACGCGCTGCCCGCCGATGTGGTGCTGGTGCCGCTCGCGCCCCGCTTCCGCATGCGCCAGAAGATCTGCGTGGCGTTCCTGCGCACGCGGGAACGCGATCCCAACCTGCTGTCGCTGCTGGCGGCGTGCCGCGCGCACGCGACCGAGCTGGGTCACCCGCCGTGCGCGGACGTGGATCCGGAACAACCCTCGACCGTTACGGATTCCGTAACGGTTGTCGGTCATGCATGATTGATCACCCCCACGCGCACCCCTATCGTGCGTCGCACAGTTCGGCTCACCCACCTGGAGAAAGCATGAGGATTTCCTCGTCCCCGTTCCATCGCCGCACGGTCGCGGCGCTCTTCGCGGCAGCCGGCCTGGCCGCCGCCGTGGCGCCCGGCACCGTCCTGGCCCAGACCTGGCCCACGAAGCCGGTCACGATCGTGGTGCCCTTCCCGGTGGGCGGCGGCACCGATGCCTTCGCACGCCCTCTGGCCCCGGCCCTCGGCAAGCAGCTGGGCCAGCAGATCGTCATCGACAACCGCGGCGGCGCCGGCGGCAACCTGGGCGCGGGCATCGCGTCCAAGGCCGCGCCCGACGGGTACACCTGGTTCATGGGCGGCGTGCACCACACGATCGCCCCGTCCATCTACCCGAAGCTCGACTACAACCTGGGCAATGATTTCGTGCCGGTGGCGCTGATCTCGAACGTGCCGCAGGTGATCGTGGTGAACCCGAAGAACATCCCGGCCACGGACCTCAAGGGCCTCATCGCCTACCTGAAGGCCAATCCGGGCAAGGTCACGTACGGTTCGGCCGGCAACGGATCGTCCCATCACCTGGCCGGCGAGCTGTTCAAGGCGCAGACGAAGACCTTCATCACCCACATCCCGTACCGCGGCACCGGCCCGGCCCTGCAGGACCTGATGGGCGGCCAGGTGGACATGATGTTCGACGGCCTCGGTTCGTCGGCGCCCCACATCCGCAGCGGTCGCCTCCGTGCCATCGCCGTCGCGAGCGACAAGCCCGCGCCGGGGTTCCCGGACATCCCGACCACCACCCAGGCGGGCCTGCCGAGCTACCAGGTGTCCACCTGGTACGGGCTGTGGGCCGTCAAGGGCACCCCGGCGCCCGCGCTGGAAAAGATGTCGACGGACCTGCGCAACGCGCTGCACTCCAAGGAGGTGGTCGCGACCTGGAACAGCATCGGCGCCGAAGCACCGACGCTCACGGGCAAGGCCTTCGCCGATTTCGTGACGGCCGAGACGCAGCGGTGGGCGGTCGTGGTGAAGGAAGGGAAGATCAAGCTGGACTGACCCGGTGAACCTCGGGCCCCGGTCCGTCGTTCATGCCACCGCCATGGGGGACAACAGGTCCCCCATCCGCCGCAGCCCCTCGACGCGGCACGCGCCCAGGCGTTCCTGCAGGGCCGCCCACCGTCCGTCGCCGCCGTCGGCCGCCTGGCGCCCCGCGTGTTCGAACAGCGCGCCATAGGCATCCAGCCGGGAATCCCGCAACCACGCCCGCAGCGGCGCGCTTCGCGACCACTGCCACTGGTTCGCCGCGCTGTCGATGTGCATGCGCAGCCAGTCCAGCGGTTCCTCCGGCACACGCACGGGCCGGCACAGGGCGTTCTTCGCTTCGTCGCCGGCCTCGGTGACCTCCACGTGGGCGATGAGCGCCGCGCTGAAGGCGGGGGAACATCGCCGCACGTACTGGGGCACGATGCGCCCGCCCTGGAATACGGCTTCCACGGGCGCGCCCGGCAGGCCGGCCGCGCTGCAGTGCACGTGGACCTCGTCGACCGAGGTGGGCACCTCGCCCTTCTCCAGCACGATGCGGTCCCGCTCGATCGCCCGCACACGCCCCAGCCGCACCACGTGGCGGATGCGTCGCAGCTGCGCCAGCTCGGCCTCGCTGACCGTGGCGCAGCGGTACATGGCGGGTTCGACGGCGGGGTCGATGCGCAGCAGCAGGCGACGCGATTCCAGCCGCTCGAAGAGGTCCCGAACCGAGGCCGCGTCGCGTGCCGCCTCCAGCTCCTGGGCGATGGCCTCGAGCGTGGCGTGGGCGAACGGCAGCGTCGGCTGCACGTGGGCGCGGTTGAGCAGCCACGCATCGCGCGGCCGGATCCAGGTGATGCGATCGGGATCGGCGCCCTGTTCCAGCAGCCAGAGTGCGGTGTCGATCGCGGTCTTGCCGCCCCCGACGATCACGTGGCCGCTCGCGGGATTGGCCAGGCGCGTGAGTTCGGTGGGGGTGACGCAGCGCACGCCGTCGGCGATCCGGAAGCTCGGGCCATGGGTGGCGGGCACCTGGCTGTCCGCCCGCGCCGCGTCGACCCATTTGCGGCGGGCGCGCAGCTGCACGCGGCGCCCATGGACGAGGGACGTCGCCACCCCCTCGGCGTCGACCTCGTGCCGGCTCAGGTAGACCACCCGGCCGCTGGGCAGCAACCGGTGCTGCATCAGCCGGTCGAAGTAGGCGCAGATCTCCGCGCCGCTGGCCAGTTCGTTCAGGCCCCGGTTGAGGCCGACCGTGTCGATCGCACCGTTCCCCAGCGGCTGGGAGTTCACGCCGTAGCTCGCGGCGGCGCCGTGCAGCCGCACGAAGGGGTAGGCGTCGAGCCAGTGCCCTCCGGGCTTGGCGCGGCGGTCGACGATGACCATCGTGGCGTCGCTCTCCGTCAGCAACGTGTCCGCGAAGGCCATCGCGGTCGTTCCGGCGCCGGTGATCACATAGTCGGCTTCGAGGATGTCGGGATCGTTCATGGGGTGCCTCACACGCTTGTCGATGGGCTCGATCATTCGCGATGGCGCCTCGCGCGGCTTCACCCGGCGTCCCCCATTCTTGCCCGATCGTCCGGGTCCCGCCGCTGAGCGAGAATCCGGGGACGTGCCGGGGACGCAGGAGAATTCCGATGACGAGCGTGGATCCGTTGTCCGATGTGCTGCGCAGCGTTCGCCTGCGCGGGTCGGTGTTCTTCGAGATGATCTGCCGCGACCAGTGGTCGGCGCTGGCGCCGGGGGCGAGCAAGATCGGCCCGGCGGTGATGCCCGGCGCGGAACACGTGATCGAGTACCACATGGCCCTGAAGGGCGAGGCCTGGGTGGCCGTGGACGGCGAGCCGCCGCAGCGGATGCACGAAGGCGACATCGTCATGCTGCCGCACGGCGACGCGCACGTGGTGTCCAGCGCGCCGGGCGTGCCGCCCATGGCCAAGGACAACGCGGCGATCCTCGCGCACATGCGCCGCGAGACCGGGCCGGTTCCCATCGTCTACAGCGGCGGCGCCTGCCAGGTGGGTGGGGGGCTTTCCGCCGAGGAGGCCTCCACCGTCGTCATGTGCGGCTTCATCGCGTGCGACCTGAAGCCCTTCAATCCCCTCGTCGATGCCTTGCCGCGGTTGATGCACCTGCAGGCGAACCGGGTGGGCGCCTGGGTCGCGCCCATGCTCGAGGATGCGGCGTCGGAGACCAGCGCGCAGCGCGCCGGAAGCGCCGCGATGCTCCAGAGGGTCAGCGAGATGGTGTTCGTGGACGGCACGCGCCGGTACCTCGATTCGCTGCCCGAGCAGACCAAGGGGTGGCTGGGCGCCCTGCGCGACCGGCACGTGGGCCGCGCCATCTCGATGCTCCACGCGGAGCCCGCCGAGTCCTGGACGCTGGAAAGCCTGGGGAGCCGGGTGGGCCTGTCACGGTCCGCGCTGCACGAGCGCTTCGTGGCGTTCGCCGGCCTCCCGCCCATGCAGTACCTGACCCACTGGCGCATGCAGTGCGGCGCCCGGCTGCTGCGCGAAGGACACGCCACCGTCGCGGCGGTGGCCCAGGAGGTGGGGTACGACTCGGAGGCCGCGTTCGCCCGCGCGTTCAAGCGGGCGACCGGCCAGCCGCCGGCGGCCTGGCGGCGTTCGCAGCGAGAGGTCCCGGCCTGACCCTCAGTGCACCCGCGCCCGGATCAGGTCCACCGCCTTCTCCGCGATCGCCACCACCGGCGCATTCGTGTTCCCGCCCACCACGGTGGGCATGACCGACGCGTCCACCACCCGCAGCCCGTCGAGCCCGTGCACGCGCAGCCGCGCGTCGACGACCGCATCGACGTCGTGCCCCATGCGGCACGTGCCCACCGGGTGGTAGACCGAATCCACGCGGGCCCGCAGCACCGCGCGCACCTCGTCGTCGGTGCGCACGCCCTCGGTGAACAGGTCCTTCGTGCGCCAGCGGGCGAGCGACGGTGCGTCCATCAACCGCTGCGTCATCCTGAAGCCCTTGACCATCTGTTCCAGGTCGTCGGGGTGGTCGAGGAAGGCCGGATCGATGTCGGGTGAAGACATCGGGTCGCCGTCGCGCAGCCGCACGCTGCCGCGGCTGCGCGGCCGTAGCAGGCACACGTGGCACGAGTAGCCGTGCGCCATGTGCAGCTTGCGCGCGTGGTCCTCGGCGATGCTGACGACGAAGTGCAGCTGCAGGTCGGGCGCGGGCAGCGACGGGTCGGTCTTCAGGAACGCGCCGGCCTCGGCGAAGTTGCTCGTGATGGCGCCGCGCCGCTCGCGCTGGTAGCGGCGCAGCTCGCGCGCGGTGCGGGCGAAGCCGCGTGGCGTGAGGCCCACGAGGTCGAGGCTTTTCGCCTGGTACGCGAAGATGAAGTCGGGATGGTCCTGCAGGTTGCCGCCCACGCCGGGCAGGTGGTGCACCACGGGCACCCCGTGCGCCTGCAGGTGCGCGGCCGGGCCCACGCCCGAGAGCTGCAGCAGCTGCGGGGTCTGCAACGCACCCGCGCACAGCAGCACCTCGGCCCGCGCGCGCAACGTGACGCGGCGACCGTCCTGCAGGCATTCCACCCCCACGGCGCGCCGCCCCTCGAACAGCACCCGCAGCACGGCGACCCGCGTGCGCACCTCGAGGTTCGGCCGCACGCCCAGGTGCGGCAGCAGGTAGCCCCGCGCCACGCTCCAGCGTTCGCCGTTCTTCTGCGTCACCTGGTAGATGCCGCAACCCTCCTGCTGCACGCCGTTGAAGTCGTCGGTCAGCGGGTAGTCCACCTCGCGGGCCGCCTGCAGGAAGACGTCGTGGAACGGGTTTCCGGTGCGCAGGCAGCTCACGTTCAGCGGCCCGCCCTGGCCGTGGAACTCGTCGTCGAAGGCCTCGTTGTGTTCGCTGCGCCGGAAGTACGGCAGCAGGTCGTCGTAACCCCAGCCGGGGTTGCCGAGCGCGGCCCAGTGGTCGTAGTCCCAGCGGTGGCCGCGCACGTAGACCATCGCGTTGATGGCCGACGACCCGCCCAGGCACTTGCCGCGCGGCTGGTAGCCGCGGCGCCCGCCGAGGCCGGGCTGAGGCACGGTCTCGAACGCATGGTTGTTCAGACGCGTGGGCAGCATCGCGACGACCGCGGCGGGCGTGTTCACCACCCAGCCGTCGCCACGCCCGCCGCTCTCCAGCACCAGCACGCGCACGTCCGGGTCCTCGGTCAGGCGACCGGCCAGCACAGAACCGGCCGAACCGCCGCCGACCACGATGTAGTCGAAGGTGTCCATCGCTACAGTGCGCGGGAGATGACTTCCTTCATCACCTCGCTGGTGCCGCCGTAGATGCGCTGCACGCGCGCGTCGGCGTACATGCGGCCGATGAGGTACTCGTTCATGTAGCCGTAACCGCCGAAGAGCTGCACACACTCGTCGACCACTCGGCCCTGCGCCTCGGACGCCCACAGCTTCGCCATCGACGCGGTGGCGGTGTCCAGCTGGCCCGCGAGCAACTGGCCCACGCAGCGGTCGATGAACGCGCGGCCCACGGTGAGCGTGGTGGCGATCTCGGCGAGCTTGAACCGGGTGTTCTGGAATTCGGCGACCGGCTTGCCGAAGGCCTGGCGCTCGCGCACATAGGCGAGCGTCGCCTCGTACGCGCCCTCCATCGACGCCAGCGCCAGCACGCCGATGATGAGCCGCTCGTACGGCAGGTCACCCATCAGCTGGAAGAAGCCCTGGCCTTCTTGCCCGCCCAGCAGGTTCGCGGCCGGCACCACCACGTCGTCGAAGAACAGTTCGGACGTGTCCTGCGCCTTCAGGCCCACCTTGTCGAGCACGCGCCCCACGCGGTAGCCCGCCAGGTCCTTCGTCTCGACGATCAGGATGGACGTGCCGCGCGCGGCCTGTGCAGGGTCGGTCTTCGCGACCACCAGCACCAGCCCGGCGAGGAAGCCGTTCGTGATGAAGGTCTTGCTGCCGTTGAGCACGTAGTGGTCGCCGCGCCGCTCGGCGCGCGTGCGGATGGCCTGCAGGTCCGAGCCCGTGCCGGGTTCGGTCATCGCGATGGCGCCCACCAGCTCGCCCTTCGCGAGGCGCGGCAGGTACCGCGCCTTCTGGTCGGGCGTGCCGTGGTTGAGCAGGTAGTGCGCGACGATGGCGTGCACGGACGTGCCCATGCCCGTGAGGCCGCGGCGGGCCATCTCCTCGCACAGCACGGCCTCGTGGCGGAAGTCGCCGCCGGCGCCACCCCACTCCTCGGGGATGTCACTGCACAGGAAACCGAGTTCGCCGGCATGGCGCCACAGCGCGTGGCCCACGTTGCCGCGGTGGCGCGCGGCCTCGTCGCCGGGCACCATCTCGGCCTCGAGGAAGCGGGCGACGGAGTCGCGGTACAGCTCGAGGTCCTCGTCGGCCCAGGACCGCTTGAAAGACAGCGCCATGGTCAGTTCACCCGCCGTTCGCGGCCGGCCCAGAAGGGCTCGCGCAGGATGAACTTCTGCAGCTTGCCCGCGGGCGACAGCGGCAGCTCGGTGCGGAACTCCACGCTGCGCGGGCACTTGTAGCCGGCGATCAGGTCTCGGCAGTGGGCGATGACGCCCGACTCCTCGAGCGCGGCGCCGGGCCGCGGCACGATCACCGCGTGCACGCGTTCGCCCCAGTGCTCGTCGGGCACGCCGATCACCGCGCACATCGACACCTCGGGCAGCTGCGCGATGGCGTTCTCCACCTCGGCGGAGTACACGTTCTCGCCGCCGGTGACGATCATGTCCTTGAGGCGGTCGACCACGTACAGGTAGCCCTGCGTGTCCATGTAGCCGCCGTCGCCGGTGAACATCCAGCCGTCGCGGAGCGCCTTTTCGGTCTCCGCGGGCTTGTTCCAGTAGCCCTTCATCACCATCGGTCCGCGGGCGGTGATCTCGCCCACCTGGCCCGGCGGCAGGTCGCGGCCCTCGCCGTCGACGATGCGCACCTCGGCGATGGGCACCGGGCGGCCGGCCGAGCGCAGTCGCTTCGCCTGGTCGGGCCCGGGGCGATGGTCGTCCGGCAGCAGCACCGAGATGGTGGGCGCGAGTTCGGTCATGCCGTAGGCTTGGCAGAAGTTCGCGCCGGGCAGCGCGGCCATGGCCTGGTCGAGCAGCGCGGCGTCGATGGGCGCGGCGCCGTACAGCATCAGGTGGAAGCTCGACAGGTCGAACTCCTTGAAACGCGGGTGCTCGACGAGCCGCTTGATCATCGTCGGCACGAGGAAGGTTTCGGTGACCTTCTCCGCCTGGATGGCCTGCAGGATGGCCACCTCGTCGAACATCGGCACCACCACCTGCGTGACGAGCCGCTGCATCATCTGCAGCGACAGCCCGCAGCCGCCCACGTGGAAGAACGGCGCGGCCACCAGCCCCACCGCCTCGCCCTGGCGCGGCACCGCGGCCACCGCGCTCAGCGCGTTGATGCACAGGTTCGTGTGGCTCAGCATCACGCCCTTCGGCATGCCGGTGGTGCCGCCGGTGTACATCACGGCGGCGAGGTCGTCACCGCCGGGGAAGGCATCGGCCATCGGCGTGGCGTCGGCCATCAGGTCCTCGTAACCCAGCATGCCTTCGGGCGCCGGGCCGTCGCCGGTGTAAACCACCACCTTCAGCGACGACGACAGCGCGCGGATCGCGGCGATCTGCGGCGCGAAGAACTTGTCGACGAGGAGGATGCGCGTGTCGCAGTCGTCGAGCGAGTACGCCACCTCCTTCGCGCTCCACCGGAAGTTCACCGGGTTGATGGCGCCGCCGCCCCACCACGTGCCGAACAGGTACTCGACGTAGGCCATCGAGTTCAGGCTCATCATGCCCACGCGGTCGCCGGGGGCCATGCCCAGCCCGCGCAACACGGCGCCCAGGCGCGAGACCCGCTCGGTGAACTGGCTGAACGTGGCGCGCCGGTCGCCGCAGACCACCGCTGTGGCCTCCGGGCACTCGCGCAGCGCCTTGTGCAGGGATTGCGTCAGGTGCATGCAACTCTCCTCGATCTAGATGGATGTCGGGCCGGCGGCGAGCCGCGCGGCGAGGGGTTCGTCCACGCCCCAGGCGCGCAGCAGCGCGGCCGGGTCGGTGGGGGTTCGGGGTCGCGGCGGCCGGGCGGGCGTCCGGCTGAACCGCGGGGCCGGCGACGGCTGGACCACGCCGTCGACGGTGACGAAGGTCTCGCGGGCGAGGTTGTGCGCGTGCCGCGGCGCCTCGTCCCAGTCGAGCACCGGCGCGAAACACGCGTCGGTGCCTTCGAGCAGCGCGCACCACTCGTCGCGCGTGCGGGTGCGGAACACGTCGGCCAGCCGCACCTTCTGCATGGGCCAGCGCGTGGTGTCCATCTGCGCGTCGAACAGGGGGTCCTGGATGCCGCAACGTTCGCGCAGCAGCGCGTAGAACTCGGGCTCCAGCGGACCGATGGCGACGAAGCGGCCGTCGGCGCAGGCGTACGTGTCGTAGAACGGGGCCGCGCCGTCCAACAGGTTCTCGCCGCGCTGGCTGTTCCACTGGCCCGCGGCCTTCAGGCCGTAGAACATGGCCGACAGCAGCGCCGAACCGTCGGTCATCGCGGCGTCCACCACCTGGCCGCGGCCCGAGGCGCGCGACTCGTGCAGCGCGCACATCAGCCCGAAGGCGAGCAGTACCGCGCCGCCGCCGTAGTCGCCCACGAAGTTGAGCGGCGGCACCGGGGTGTCGTGCGAACGGCCGATGGCGTGCAGCGCACCGCTGAGGGCCACGTAGTTGATGTCGTGCCCGGCCGCGTGCGCCAGGGGCCCGTGCTGGCCCCAGCCGGTCATGCGGCCGTAGACGAGTTTCGGGTTGACGGCGTGGCACGGCGCGGGGCCGAGGCCCAGGCGTTCCATGACACCGGGGCGGAACCCTTCCACGATCAGGTCCGCGCCAGCCACCATCGCGAGCACCGCGGCCACGCCGTCGGCGCTGCGCAGGTCGAGCCGGACCGTGGGGCGGCCGCGCGACGTGACGTCGGCCGGGCCGGGTTCGGGGCTGCCCGGGCGGGCGATGCGGACCACGTCGGCGCCCAGGTCGGCCAGCAGCATCGCGCAGAACGGCGCCGGGCCGAGTCCCGCGAGTTCCACCACCTTCAAACCGTCGAGCGGACCCGCCATGCCTGTGTCCCCCTGCGTGCTGTTGCCGCGATGATGGCCGCTCACGGGGCAGCGGGCGATCGTCCGAAGCGACGAAAGTCCGATGCGTCCATGTGCAGGATGGGCTTGATGGTGTCACCCCGCCGGCAGTCGGCCACCGCGTCGTTGATCGCGTCCACCGGGTAGTGCCGGCAGAAGCGGTCGAACGGCAGTCTGCCCTCGCGGTGCAGCGCGATCAATCGGGGAATGAACACCTCCGGCACGCCGTCGCCCTCGATGGACGAGCGCAGGGTGCGCCCGCTCAGCAGCAGGCCGGCGTCGAACGTCACCGTGGACCCGGCCGAGGCGAGGCCCAGCAGCACGGTCATGCCGGTGCGGTGCGTGGCGGCCACGGCATCGGCCATGACCGACGGAATGCCCGTGGCCTCCACCGCGAAATCGACCCCACCGGCCACCAGCGTGTGCACCTTGGGTCCGGCGGGTGCGCCGTCGGCGCGCACGAGGTCGGTGGCGCCCAGTTCGGCGGCCAGGTCGAGGCGGCCGGCGTGCAGGTCGACCGCGACGATGCGCGAGCACCCCGCGAGCCGGGCCGCCAGCACGGCCGACAGGCCCACCGCGCCCATCCCGAAGATGGCGATGGTCGATCCGACCGGGGGCTTCGACACGTTGAGCACGGCGCCCGCCCCCGTCTGCACCCCGCAGCCCAGCGGCGCGAGCGCGGCCAGTTCGTGGGGCGAGACCGCCCCCGGCACCTTCACGGCGTTGCGCTCGCGCACCAGTGCGTGGGTCGCGAACGACGACTGGCCGAAGAACCCGGCCGACAACGGTCGCCCGAGCGCCCGGTGCGTACACGACCCGTCGGGCCGGCACGGCGCGAGGTTGAGCCGGCGCGACTGCTGGCAGTACGCGGGCCGGCCGGACTGGCAGTTGGCGCACACCCCGCAGGCGCCGTAGGTGAGGACGACGGCGTCACCCGGCACGAGCCGGGTGACACCTTCGCCCACCGCTTCGACGAAACCCACCCCTTCGTGGCCCAGCACCGCCGGCAGCGGATACGGCAGGTGCTGGTCGAGCGCGGCCACGTCGGTGTGGCACAGGCCGGCCGCGACGATGCGCACGAGGGCCTCTCCGGGCCGGGGTGCGTCGAGGTCGACGGTCTCGAGTGAAAAGACGCCGGGCGGTCGGGCCACGGCGGCGCGGATCTCCATGACAGGGGCTCTCCGGATGACAGGAACCCCATCGTAGGAACGCCGGCCGGCCCCGCCCATCGTCGGTTCGGACGGTTCGCGACCGCGTCGCGCTGCCGCCGCGCCCGTCCGAAAAATCGTCGCAATTGACGAGGGAGCGCCCGGACCCCGAAACGTACTGTCGGATGGCTGCGGGCTGACATGCGCCTTCCCACCCCGCCGTACGAGAGTCGTGAAGGCGCACAAGGAGAACAATCCATGACAACCCAACGATGGCGCAGCCGCGCGCTGATCGTGCTGCCCGCCCTGCTGCCCGCGTTCGGCGCGATGGCCGCCGACCTGCCCCTGCTGGACCAGCAGGTGACCCGCGCGCCGTGGGCCAGGGCCTGCGAGGGCCAGCCCGACGCCACCCCGCTGCCGGTGGACCCCCGCACGCTCGTCAAGCAGGGCGTCAACACCCCGGGCGCCGCGATCCAGTTCAACGCCTGGTACGTCGACCTGCACAACCCGCCCGAACCCTACGTGGCGAAGCTGCCGCCGCGTGTGAAGACCTGCGGCGAGTTCCGCGCGAGCGCGGCCCGCGGCCAGGCGAACATGCGTGGCAAGCAGTACTTCCAGCCGTTCAGCACGGCGCTCGGGTACCACAACCTGCACCTGACCTGGGGCTACCTGATCCGCCCGTCCGACTTCGACGAACAGGTGATCAAGCGCTACGGCGCCACGAAGGCCCCGTTCCGCAACCCGTACCCGCTGCCCGGCGAGGATCCGAACCAGACCAACGGCGGCAGCGGCCAGCTGCCCCTGGGCTTCATGCAGGACAAGGACGAGAACGGCCGCTGGAACGGCCTCATCGGCTCCACCTGTTCGGCCTGCCACGACTCCCGCCTCGGCACCGAGGCCGAGGCGCCCTTCATGCATGGGCGCTCGAACGACGCGAACGACGCGGGCCTGACATCGTCCGACATCTACCGCGCGAACGTGGTGACGCTGCCGCTGCAGCTGCTGCCGATCCCGTGGAGCGTGGGCCGCGGCACGACGGACGCCATCGGCATCCTCGACGCCCTGCCCGCCATCTGGGACATGGACTCGCTGCAGCTCGTCCCGAGCCTGCTCGAGTGGTTCCCGTCGCACGCGGCCGGCATGTCGAAGGCGCCGAACTGGTGGCACCGCGCCTGGAAGCCGCGCCAGTTCTGGGACGGTGCGCTGACCTCCGACAACGTGCGCTCCGAGATGGCCTTCGGCGTCGCGAACCTGTTCCGCGACGGACCGAAGCGCCGCGCGCTCGCCACCGAGTTCGAGGACAACAACAACTTCTTCCTGTCGCTGTCGCCGCCGAAGTACCCGGGCACGATCAACACCCCGCTCGCCGAGCAGGGCGCGGTGATCTTCCACACGCGTGACCTGTGGGCCAACAACGCGAACGCGGAGATCCCGAAGCAGCCCGGCAACGGTTCGTGCGCCAGCTGCCACGGCGTCTACGCGCCGCGCTACGCGAACGACCCGGCGTTCCTGCCCGACCCGCGCCTGAAGGGCGTGGCCGGCGTGATCACGCCGACGGAAACCATCGGCACCGACCCGCAGCGCGTGGGCCTGATGGCCGACGAACGCAAGCGCCGTGCGTGGAACAGCAGCTGGTGGGCGTACAACGAGCTCAGCCGCGACTGGAACAACTACTACGACGACGTGCTGACGAGCGTGGCCCGCCGCATCCCGCGCGCCAAGTACGACAAGGGCGAAGGCCCGGTCTACTCGCCGCTCGGCCCCAACGAGTGGATCAAGCCGTTCGGCTACGTGGCCCCGCCGCTGTACGGCACGTGGAGCAGTGCGCCGTTCTTCCACAACGGCTCGGTGCCGGACGTGTGGGGCGTGCTCAAGCCGTCGGACCGCCCGAAGATCTGGAAGCGCAACTACACGCCGGCCGGCATCTTCGGCAAGAACCAGGGCTACGACCCGAGCTACTCGTCCTACGACTTCACGAAGCTCGGCTGGAAGTACACGTCGGTCGCGTGCAGCAACAACGTGCTGACGAACCCGTTCCTGCCCTGCTCGCAGCAGATGGCCACGGCCGACATCGTGTTCGCCTCGATCGCCAACGCGGTCGCCGGGCAGAACTCGCTGGCGTACCAGTCACCGCCGCCCGTGACGGACAAGCAGATCAAGTCGCGGATGGTCTTCAACACCTACCTGTATGGACAGGGCAACGGCGGCCACGACTTCACGAAGTCGCTGACCGACGCGGAACGCCTCGCCATCCTGGAGTACATGAAGACGCTGTGACCGGTCCGCGGACCCGGAGTCCGGACAGGGGCCACCCGCCCCTGTCCGTCGGCACCGCACCGGCCACCCGCCGGTGCGGTGCCGACCGGTTTTCCGGCCGCCCTTTCCCCTCGCCCAGGAGTACCGCATGACGATCCCGAACACCTCGCGGCCCTCGCGCCGTTTCCTCGTCGGCCTGCTCGCGCTGGTCACGGCCGCGCTCGCGGCCGGTGGCGCGCTGATCGCCGGCATGCCCGCGGCGCAGGCCACGCCGGCCGCCCCCGCGGCCGCCACGGCCGCGGCCGAGGCGCCCGCGTCCGCGCCCGACGGCCCCGCGCTCGTGCGGCAGCTCGAGGACCGCGCGACGGCCAACCCCGACGACCTCGACAGCTGGCAGATGCTCGGCCGCGCCTACACGGTGATGGGCCGCCAGGACGACGCGGTGAAGGCCTACCGCAACATCGTCCGCCTCAAGCCCGACGACGCGATGGCCCACGCCGAGCTCGGCCGCTCGATCGGCAACGCCAACGGCCGCAAGCTCAACGCCGAGGCCGAGTCGCACCTCGACAAGGCCCTCGCGCTCGACCCCGGCAACGTGATGGCCCATGCGCTGCTGGGCCGCGTCGCGCTCGACCGCGGCCAGCCCGCCGCCGCGAAGAAACACTTCGAGCAGGCCCTCGAGCACCTCGACACGGCGCACCCGTTCGCCCAGCAGCTGCGCCAGGCGATCCAGATCGCCGACAGCGCCTCTTCCCCGACGAAATGAACCCCAAGGACCCGCCCATGAATTCCCCGTTCACGATGACGATCGACGGCCGCGCCGTCACCTCCACGCAGCGCCTGTCGGTGACGGATCCCGCCACGGGCCAGGTCTTCGCCGAAGTGCCCGACTGCTCGGGCGAACAGCTCGACGCCGCCGTGGCCTCGGCCCGCCGCGCCGCGCCGGGCTGGGCGGCCACGCCGCTGGTCGAGCGCCGCACGGTGCTCGGCGCCATCGCGGGCACGCTGATGGCGCACAAGGACGCGCTGGGCGCGCTGCTCGTGCAGGAACAGGGCAAGCCGCTCGCGCGGGCCGTCGAGGAGGTGATGACGGCCGCCTACTGGTGCGCCGAGATCGCGAAGCTCGAGCCGGGCACGCACGTGCTCGCCGACACGGCCGAGACCCTCGTCGAGGTGCGCCGCGTGCCCATCGGCGTGGTGGGCGCCATCGTGCCGTGGAACTTCCCCGTCGCGCTGGCCTTCTTCAAGATCGCGCCGGCGCTCCTGGCCGGCAACACCGTGGTGCTCAAGCCCTCGCCGTTCACGCCGCTCACCACGCTGCGTTTCGCCGAGCTGCTGCGCGACGTGCTGCCGCCGGGCGTCCTGAACACCGTGAGTGGCGGCGACACGCTCGGGCCGTGGATGTCGTCGCACCCCGGCCTCGACAAGATCAGCTTCACCGGCTCCACCGCCACCGGCCGCCGCGTGATGGAAAGCGCCGCGCCCACGCTCAAGCGCCTGACGCTGGAGCTCGGCGGCAACGACGCGGCCATCGTGATGCCCGACGTGGACGTCGACGCGCTCGCGCCCGTGCTGTTCTGGGGCGCCTTCGCCAACAGCGCGCAGTTCTGCCTCGCGATCAAGCGGCTGTACGTGCACGAGGCGGTGTACGACAAGCTCTCGGCCGCGCTCGTGAAACTCGCGGCGGCCACGCGCGTGGGCCGCGGCACCGACGAGGGCGTCGAGCTGGGTCCGGTGCAGAACCGCCCGCAGTTCGAGCGCCTGAAGGACCTGCTCGACGACATCCGCCGCCAGGGCCAGCGCATCATCGCCGGCGGCGACGTCCCGACCGGCGCCGGCTTCTTCTTCCCGCCGACGCTCGTCGACAACCCGCCCGAGGACGCACGCATCGTGCAGGAGGAGCCCTTCGGCCCCATCCTGCCGCTGCTGAAGTTCAGCGACGTCGAGGACGCCATCGCCCGCGCGAACGCCTCGCCCTACGGCCTCGGCGCGTCGGTGTGGTGCCGCGACGAAGCGCTCGCGCTGCGCATCGCCCACCGCCTGCAGGCCGGCACGGTGTGGGTCAACGAGATCCACACCATCACGCCGATGAAACCGATGGCGGGGCACAAGCAGTCGGGGCTCGGTGTGGAACAAGGCCTCGAAGGGCTGCTGGAGTACACGATGCCGCAGACGGTGTCGATGACGCGGAGGAAGGCCGCTTGAGCGCGCCGGAGACCGCGACCGGCGCGTGCCTGTGCGGGCGCGTGCGCTACCGCGCCATCACCGCGAAGGCGCGCGCGCTCGTGTGCCATTGCCGCGACTGCCAGCGGCAGTCGGGCTCGGCGTTCTCCGTCTTGCTGGCCATGCCGGCGGCCGACCTGTCGATCGAGGGGGAGCTCGATTCGTTCTCGGGCAAGGCCGCCAGCGGCCGCGAGGTGCGGCGCCGCTTCTGCGGTCGCTGCGGCACGCCGGTGCTCACCGACTCGCCGGCCCGCCCCGGCCTGATCGCGTTGAAGGCCGGCACGCTGGACGATCCGTCGTGGCTCGCGCCCAGGCTGCATCTATGGTGCGGCAGCGCGCAGCCGTGGGTGGCGCTACCATCCGACGTGCCCTGCTTCCCGGAGCAACCCGCATGAACACGACCGGATGTCCCCTGCACGCGCTGTCGCACCGCCGCCGGTTCTGGCAGGCCCACGCGCCCTCGGTCCGCGAGGAGATCGCGGCGCTGGACCCGGTGCGCGACTGCCAGCGCATCGTCCACCTGCTGTACGCCCACGAGTTCCCGTTCGACCTGCTGCGGTCCACCGAACTCGCGCTGTTCCACACCTACGGCAGCCGCACCGTCTCGGGCCTGCTGGACCGCACCGCCGAGTTCGCGAACCGCGGCCAGAAGCGCTACGACGACACGCGCCTGCTGATCGGCCAGTTCATGGAGTGCGGCTGGGACGGCGCGCTGGGGAAACGATCGATCGCGCAGATGAACCACATCCACTCGTTCTTCTCGATCCGCAACGAGGACTACCTCTTCGTGCTGTGGACCTTCATCGAGTTCCCGGTGAAGTGGATGGCGGACTACGCCTGGCGGCCGTTCACCGCGCACGAGGAAGCCGCATGGTTCCACTACTGGTGCGAGATCGGCCGCCGCATGGGCATGACCGACATCCCGCCTGACAAGGCCGCCTTCGATGCCTTCGTCGCCGACTACGAGGCCCGCGAGTTCGTCCACGACGCCGCGAACCAGCGCGTGGCCGACAGCACGATGCGCGTGATGGCGGCCTGGCTGCCCTGGCCGCTGCGCGGGCTCGTCACCTGGTCGGTGCTGAGCCTCGTGCCGGAGCGGCTGCATGCCCCGATCGGGCACACCGCGCCGCCGCGCTGGTTCGCGGCGATGGTGAAGGGCGCGCTGCGGCTGCGTGGCCGGCTGCACCGGCGCTGGCCGTTGGAGCGGGCGCCGAAGCTGCTGGTGGACCACCCCAACCTGACGTATCCAGCGAACACGTACACGGTGGAGTCGCTGGGGCCGCCGTATGCGAAGCGGTCGGACGTGTCCCCGCACGGGCGCGACTGAAACCCCGGGTCAGGGGCTCCCGGCCCCTTGGAACACCCGCTCCACGAACCCCGACTTCGCCTGCGTGTAGGACTCGCGGTCGTTCCGGTAGCGCTGCGCCAGCTCGAGCTTGAGCGCCTCGTACGCCGACGCCAGGTCCGGACTCGCGCGCAGCGCATCCCGGAACGCGAGCGTGCGCACCCAGCGCGGGCTGCCGAGCGGCACCAGGTGCAGGTGGTGCGTGCGGTGGGCGGGCGACGGCTTGCAGAACCAGTACATCGCCTCCGGCAGGTACGGGTAGAAGTGGTAGCCGACGGTGCGCGCGGCGTCGATGGCCGCGACGGACCCGTCGAGGGTCGCCACCGGCGCCATGATGTCGATCAGGGGCTTGGCCGCGAGGCCGGGCACCGCGGTGCTGCCGATGTGTTCGATGGGGCCGGTGAGCCAGGGAGCCAGCGCGGTCTCGAGCACCTCGCGCTCCGCCTGGAACAGCGCGGGCCACTCGGGCCGGTACGGCACCACCTCGATGGGCGCGTCTTCTCGGGAACCCCGGGTCATGTCGGACCTCCTGTTGGAAGCGGGGAGTGTTCCAGAGACACCCGCGACACGCTCAGCGGTCGGACACCGACCCCGAGGGAAACAGGGGCGGCCTCGGCCGCAGGATCATCGCCAACGCCATCCCGGTGACCCCGATCGCGATCACCACCGTGGCGTTGAACCAGATCGGCGCCAGGTTCGGCACCGTCAGGTTCGCACCCAGCGTCGCCGCGCCCATCAGCCACAGCACGCCCACGATGCGCTGCACGCGAATCGACCGGCGAGGATGGTCGAACACCCACAGCCAGAAACCCACCAGCCCCAGGGTGCCCGCGCCGGCGATGGCCGCGAGGCGCAGGTCCTGGAGGTTCACGCGGCCGGACAGCGCCTCGCCCGCGAGCGAGAACGGCACGAAGATCGCGAGCGGCAGCATGTACGGCAGCCAGACCAGCGTGGCCGGGGTGCCGAGCACGAGGGCCGTGGCGATCTTGAAGGCACGCAACGGCCAGGGGCCGTTGATCACCGGGACGGGCGGGTTCATGAAAGCGAAGGGGCGGCCGGAGCCGCCCCATCTTCTTACAGCGACTTCAGGAACGCCAGCAGCGCATCCCGGTCCGCCTTCGGCAACGCCTCGAAGCGGCGGCGGCTCGCGGCACCTTCACCGTCGTGCCACAGGATGGCCTCGGTGAGGGTGCGCGCGCGGCTGTCGTGCAGGTAACCCACCGGCACGCTCTTGCTGGCGGCGACCAGCTCGGTGTAGCCGATGCCCCACAGCGCCGGGGTGCGCCACATGGCGCCGGTGGCCTGGCCTTCGGTCAGGCTGTCGGCGAGGCCGGCGCCCATGTCGTGCAGCAGCAGGTCGGTGTACGGCTTGATGGTCTGGTTGCGCGTCTCCGCCATTTCCGCGCCTTCGCCCGTCTTGATCGTCGTGACGTGGCAGGTGCTGCACTTCATCGTCTCGAACACCCTCGCGCCGGCGGCGATCTGGGTCGGGTTGACGTCGAGGTACGAGATGGGCGAGACCCCCTTCGGGAAGCCGCTCACCATGCTGCGCTGGGCCGGCACGGCCAGCAGGCGCAGGTAGCGCGTCATCAGCACCAACTGGTCCTCGCTCAGGCCCTTGGCCGCCGTGCCCGTCTTGCAGTTCGCCGGACCGGCGAGGCAGTCGCGGCTCGGGTACACCGGCGTGGTCACCGACATGTCGAGCAGCGCGGCGGATGCGGTCTGGTGGCGCAGGCTCACCTTGGACGCCTTCCAGCCGTAGCGGCCGAGCTTCACGGCGCCCGTCTCGGGGTCGTAGCCGTAGTTGGCCGTGCCCTTGACGCCATCGGCGTCGGCCGTGGTGCGCACGCGGGACAGGATCTCGGCGTCGGGGATCGCCTCGAGCAGGCCCATGCCGATCATCGGTTGCGCGCTGCGCAGCGAGAAGGCCGCCGGGGTCGGGCCGTCGAAGGAGACCTTCGGCTTGCGCAATTCCACCGCGGTGCCGTCGCCGAGCGTCACGGTCTTCGTGTCGAAGCCCGCGACGCGCACGGCCATGCCCCAGTCCTGCGGCTTGCCGGCGGCCATGGCGTTCATCTGCACGCCCAGGCCGTACGTCGGGTGAGGGATCTGCTTGCCGCTCGGGTCGAGCGAGGCGGTGCGCACGGCCATCGTGTCGAGACGCTGGTTCACCACGGCCGGGGCGACGCCGCGGCCGTTGTTGATGTGGCAGCCGAAGCACGAGGACTGGTTGAAGCGCGGGCCCTGCAGGCCGACGCCGTCCGTGTTCTTGTCGTTGTTGGCTTCCGTGTGTTCGCCGGTGGTCAGGTTCGTGTGGATCCAGCGACGGCCCTCGACGAAGCGCTGCATGTTCTGCATGCCGATGTTGTTGTGCGGCTGCTGGAAGATGTACTGCGCGTTGTCGGCGTAGTCGTACGACACCGACCCGATGCCACCCGACAGCGTCTCCGCCGGCAGCGGCTCGTTCATCAGGCGCGGCTGCACGCCGTACCAGGGACGCAGGCCCGTGCCCACCACGTAGGTGAGTTCGTTGGTGTAGTAGCGCACGGCGCCGTTGTCACCCACGGCGTCCATCGCGGCGCGCGTGGAGAAGAACGACCCGGTGAACTCGATCGCGTCGCCGGCCTTGAGCGCGCGCGCGTTGACGCGCACGCCGTTCGGCACCAGCACGCCGTTGCCGTCGGCCACCAGTTGCGAGTGGGCCGGGTAGTCGTCGAAGACCACGCTGCAGCCGTCATTGGCGCCGATCACGTTGTTGTAGCCGGTGTTGGGCTTGGCCAGCGCCTTCTGCGGCGGCTTCGGCACGACCGGGCACACGGCGTCGTTGGCCGAGTACGTCGAATCGTCGAGCAGGTCGCCCGGGCTCATCCAGCCGAAGCCGGTGACACCCGTGGTGTCGAAGCGGCGCACGAACGAATGGCCGCCACCCTTCTGCTTCTGCTGGTAGTACTGGTTGACGATGATGGACGGCTTCGTGACACCGGCCACGCGGCTGTTGTCGATGAACTCGACACCCCAGGTGCGGTTCTTGAAGTAGTTGGCGACGAAGTTCAGGTGGGCGCCCGGGCCCTTGTCCTGCGGCTTGCCGTTGGCGTCCACGGTCTCGTTGACGCCGTAGCCGATCTCGTTCCAGTCCTCGCCGCGCTCGCGGGCGTGGCGCGAGCGGCCGACCATGCCGAAGCGGGTGACCAGCGTGCCGTCGGGCAGCGAGAACTGCACGGTCTCCAGCGGGTCCTGCACGGCGGGCGCGGCGCCCAGCTGCGAGCCGGCGGGCGGGAACTTCTCGGCCGACGTGGCGAGCACCGGCAGCGAGTTGTCGCTGCCCGGGGACTTGAACTCCACCTCGAACAGCGAGTAGCCGTACTGCGTGCCGCGGGCCACGCCGCGCATGCGCACGAAGCGGACGTTGGCGTTGAGGTTGAAGAACTCCTCGGTGCCGCCCTTCGCGTTGGTCACGTAGCGCAGCTGGTACCAGGTGGCGCCGTCATCGGAGGCCTCGAGCGCGTACTCCTTGCCATACGCGTTCTCCCACACGAGCTTCATGTAGCCGAGCGCGGTCTTCGTGCCGAAGTCGAACTGGATCCACTGGTCGTTCGTCTGCGCGCTTTCCCAGCGGGTGGTCCCGACACCGTCGATGGCCTTGGCGGCGCTGTTGCCCTGGTTCGGCGCCGAGGACGCCGTGGCCGTGGTCGGCTTGACGGCGACACCCGGGTTGCTCATGTCGACGCCGGACGGCAGCTGCTGCGTGGGGGGCAGCGACGGCGTGGCGGCGGGCGTGTCGCCGACGGGCAGCGACGGCGCGGGCGCCGGCGTGGGGTTCTCGAGCACCGGCTCGTTGCCGGAGGGCGGGGTCGGCGCCGGTTCGTTGGCCGTGGGGGGCGGCGCGGACGCGTTGTTGTCGGGCTCGGAGGACTTGCCTCCGCCGCAGGCGGTCAATGCCGCGGCGAAGAACAGGGACGTCAATGTCAACGCGTGGCGTGACCTGCTCGGCTTCACGTTGGTGTTCATGCTCGGGACCTCTTGTGATCGTTCTTGATGGGGGACGGACTTGCCGTCACCGAGAGGTCCCGCTAATCCCGGCGACGAACTTGTCAGGCCGGACACAGTGCAGAAATGATGCCAACTTCGGGTGCATCTTTGAAAACGGTTCCATTTCCTGCCGCGCCGCTGCGTCAGGGGCTGGAATGTGCCATAGATCACGGGGATGCCGCTGGTTACAAGAGTGACCAAAGGAGTCGACGGCTCGACATTCCATGGCGGCAGATGCGGCCACGGATGGAACACGGCTGGCCGGTTGCGTCAGGTTCGTTCGCGGGGTGGGGAGGCGCGGATGAACCTCCCAGCGGTCATCCCGGCGAACGCCGGGACCCACTGTGCGATCAGCGCGCAGGCGGAAGGTGGGCCCCGGCGTTCGCCGGGGTGACCGAGTGGCCGCTCAGGCCCGCGCCTGCGCCACCACCCCCGCCGCGACGCTCCCGCGTCGCCCGATCCCCATCACCGCGGCCAGCGCCGGGATCAGCACCACGGCGCCCACCATGTTCCACAGGAACATGAAGGTCAGCAGCAGGCCCATGTCGGCCTGGAACTTGATCTCCGAGAAGATCCACGTGAGCACGCCCGCTGCGAGCGTGATGCCGGTGAACGCGACGGCGAGGCCGGTCGTCTTCATCGTCTCGAAGTACGCCTCGCGCAACGGCAGCCCGCGCGCCAGTTCGTGTTCCAGCCGGTTGTAGAGGTAGATGCCGTAGTCGACGCCGATGCCCACGCCGAGCGCGATCACCGGCAGCGTGGCCACCTTCACGCCGAGCCCCATCACGGTCATCACCGCCTCGCACAGCAGCGAGGTGATCACGAGCGGGATCAGCAGGCACAGCGTCACGCGCAGCGAGCGGAACTCGAGCAGCAGCAGCACCGCGACAATGCCGTACACGAGGAACAGCATGGGCCGCCACGATTCGGCCACGACCTGGTTGGTCGCCGCCTCGATGCCCGCGTTGCCCGCGGCCAGAAGGATCTCCGCCTGCGGCCCGCCGTGCCGCGCCGCGAAGGCCTCGACGGTCTTCACGACCCCATCCAGCGTGGCCGCCTTGTGGTCCGAGAGGTATGCGATCACCGGCAGCATCGAGCAGTCGTTGTTGTAGAACGATTGCGGGATGCCCTTGTGCGCCGAGTTCGAGATGTAGCGGTTGCGCGTGACGGTGGACCACTTCAGGTTGCCGCCGTACGTGCCCGCGATGATCTGCGTCATCCAGTCGAACAGCGAGACGGTGCCCTGCACGCCCGGGGTCTCCTCCAGCGCCCATTGCAGCCGCGTCACGGTGGCCGCGGTGGCGTACGCCCCGCAGTCGCCCGGCGGCGTCTTGACCATCACGACGAAGACGTCCGCGCTCGTCGCGTAGTGCTGCGAGAAGTACGCGATGTCGGTGTTGTAGCGGGACGTGGGCCGCAGCTCCGGCGCGCCCGGGTCCAGGTCGCCGATCTGCAGGTGGCGGCTCATCGCGAAACCCGCCACGGCGAGGCCCGTGGCCAGCAGCACCACCACCACCGCGCGACCGCCGGACGCGAGCGACGCGATGGCGCCGGCCAGCCGGTGCGGGCCTCGCGCGCGACGTTCCGCGGCCCGCAGGCCCGAGCGCGAGATGCCGGCGTACGACATCGCCACGGGCAGCAGGAACATCTTCGTGAAGATGATGACGGCCACGCCGATGCTCGCGCTGATGGCCAGTTCGCGGATCACGCCGATGTCGATCACGAGCAGCGTCGAGAAGCCCACCACGTCGCACAGCAGCGCGACGGTGCCCGGCACGAACAGCAGCCGGAACGTGGCACGGGCGGCACCCTCCTTCGACGCACCGTGCAGGCTTTCGACCGCGAAGGTGTTGATGTTCTGCACCGCGTGCGAGACGCCGATCGCGAACGTGAGGAAGGGCACGAGGATGGAATACGGGTCGAGCCCGAAGCCCAGCAGGTGCATCACCCCGAGGTGCCAGCCCACCGCGAGCAGGCAGCAGGCGATGGTCACGGCCGTGCTGCGCCAGCAGCGCGAGTACACCCACAGCAGCGCGGTGGTGAGCGCCACCGTGATCAGGAAGAAGAGCCCGATGGACGCGGCGCCGTGGATCAGGTCGCCCACCAGCTTCGCGAAGCCGACGATGTGGATGCGGATGCCCGGCCGTTCGTACTTCGCGCGCAGCTGCTGCTCGAGGCGCGTGGAGAACACGCCGTAGTCGAGCTTCTGGCCGGTGTCCGGGTCGTTCTCGAGCAGCGGCGCCACGATCACGCTGGAGCGGTGGTCGTTGGCGACCAGGCTTCCGACGAGCCCGGCCTTCGCGATGTTGTCGCGCACCACGGCCACGTCGCGCGAGATGCCGAGGCTGCCGAAGTCCGCCGGCACCACCTTGCCCGAGCGCAGGCCGTCCTCGGTGGCCTCGAACCAGAGGGTGTTCGGCGTCCACAGCGAGCGCAGGTTGCCGCGGTCGATGCCGGGGATGTAGAAAACCTCGTCGGTCACCTGGCGCACGGTGTCGAGGTATTCGCGGCTGTAGATGTCGCCCTCGGTGGCCTCCACCGCGATGCGCACGGTGTTGCCGAGGGGGCGCAGCTCGTTCTCGAAGCGCAGGGTGTTCTGGATGAACGGGTGCTGCGCCGGCACCATCTTCTGGAAGCTGGCGTCGGGCCGCAGCAGCAGCGCCTGCCACAGCAGCACGAGCGAGGCCACCGCGAAGAAGGCGAGCCAGAGCGGCCGGCGCGAGAACAGCACGCGCTCGGCGAAGGCCTCGACGCGGTCGCCGAGGGCGGGTTTCACGGTCATCGGTTGCTCCTCGGCAGCGGCGCGGGGAACACCGCGGCGCCGCCCTGTCCCACGGTCACCATGGTGTCCCCGCCGGCCAGCGCGAAGCTGCCCAGGCGCCGCACCTGAAGGCGCGGGCCGGCGGGCGAGAACGTCGCGCCGCCGTCGGTGCTCGCGAGCACCTGGCCTTCCTCGTCGAGCAGCAGCGCCCGGTCGCCCTGCAGCAGGCCGGCCACCAGGGTCTTCGTCGTGCGGCTCGCGGCGGGTTGCCAATGCGCACCACCGTCCGTCGAACGGAACAGGTGGCCGCGGAAGCCGTAGGCCACCAGCACCGACTTCGGCAGCGACAGCACGCCATGGAGGTGGCCCTTGTAGCCCACCTCCGAACGGGTCCACGTCTGCCCGCGGTCGCGTGAGCGGAACACCGTGCCGGCCTCGGCCGCGACGAGCACGTCGCCTTCGGGTGTCAGCGTCAGGCCGTTGAGGTGCAGGCCCTCGAGGTTGTCGAGGCGGTCGCCGATGTAGGTCCACTGGCGGCCGCCGTTGTCGGTGCGGAACAGCTGCCCGAAGGCGCCGGCCGCGAAACCGGTCTCGGTGTCGAAGAAGCGCACGGCCATCAGCGGGCGCGACGGCCCGGCCGACACCGCCGCCTCGGCCGCGCCCAGCGCGTCGTCGGCGAGTTCGCGGCGCGGCGACGATTCGTCGATGTGCGCGACCTGGGCCTGCGTCGCCGCGAGCGCCTGCGCGTCGCCGGACTTGCCGTCGAACTGGCGCACCCACGTGACGCCGCCATCGCGGGTGCCGAGGATCACGCCGTCGTGGCCCACCGCCCAGCCGATGCGGTCGTCGGCGAAGGTCACCGACGTGAGCATCACGGACGTGGGCACCTCGGCCTGCGTCCAGCGCGCGCCGCGGTCGTCCGAGCGCAGCACGAGGCCGCCCTGCCCCACCGCGACGAGCCGGTGGCCCGCCGTGGTGACGTCCACCAGCAGCCGCTGCGGACCCTTGCGGGTGACCGGCGCCGGCGAGGCCAGCAGGTCGAGGCCCTCGGCCAGCGCCGGGGCGCTGACCGCGACACCCCACGCCGCGCCCACGAGGGCCAGCGAGGTCAGGAACGCCACGCCCGCGCGCGGCCGGATCGGGGTCGTGCCCACGCGATCAGTTGCCGGTGCGCCGCAACGCGGCGGTGGTGAAGTCCGACGCCTTCAGCGGCGTGTTGAACTCGATGGGCTTCTCCTCGTTGGTCAGGCCGCTCACGACGTAGCGCCGCGCCTGCAGGTCGTACTGGGCCGAGCCGCCGATGAAGAAGGCCGGCGCGTTGTAGAACTGCACGCCGAAGATCTCGAGCACGCGCCACAGTTCGCCGCGGCCGTCGTACAGGTCGGCGTGGGCGATCTGCCACGAGTCCTCGTCGAGGTAGTACACGCGCTTGCGGTACACGTGGCTCTTGCCCTGGCGCAGGTTGGCCTCCACCACCCACACGCGGTGCAGCTCGTAGCGCACCAGGTCCTGGTTGATCGTGCCCGGCTTGACGATGTCGGTGTACTTGAGGCCCTTGTCGGTGAGCTTGTTGTTGTTGTACGAGACGATCATCTCGCGCTTGCCCACGAGCTTCCACTCGAAGCGGTCGGGCGAGCCGTTGAAGCCGTCGTAGTCGTCCACGGTGGACAGGCCGTCGCAGCCGTTGCGCGGCGTGTCGTACGACACCTCCGGCGCGCGCAGCACGCGACGGGTGCCCGGGTTGTAGACCCACGCCGCGCGCGGCTGCTTCACCTGGTCGATGAAGTCGTGCGCCAGCAGCGCCTCGCCCGCGATGGCCGCCGGCGCCTTGTAGTTCGTGCGGAAGTAGAACAGCACGTTCGGCGTTTCCTTCAGGCCGATGCCGAAGATGGTCTCCTCGTGGCGCTTGACCGGCGTGAACGCGCCGTTGCCCTGCACCGGGAACTCGGTCTGGTGGCGCACGAGCGTGGCGCCGCGGTAGCGGAACGCGTGGTTCCAGATGGCCTCGACGCCGTTGTTCGGGATCGGGAACGGCACCGTGCTGCCCACCACGTCGAGCACCGAGTTGCCTTCGTTGGCCGTGTCGATCGTGCCGGCCTCCTTCTTGATGGCGGCGTAGATGGACTCGGGGAACGCCGCCGAGCGGCGCGTGGGGTACACCGGCATCTTGTACGACGGGTAGCGCTTGAGCAGCGCGAGCTGGCCCGGCGCGAGCTTGTCCTTGTACTGCTCGGCATTGGCCGCGGTGATCGTGTAGAGCGGCTTGTCGTTCGGGAACGGGTCGGCCCAGCCCTTGCTGGCGTCGAAGCCGGCCGGGGCCTTCGTGACACCACCCTCCCAGGCGGGAATGGTGCCCTCCTTGTTGCCGGCACGTTCGGCGCCGACCGGAGTGAGTTCCTTGCCGAGCTTGTCGATCTGGTCGACCGGGGCCTTCGCCTGGACGGCGAAGACGAAGAGCGCGAGCAGTCCGAGGGCGCCGGCGCGATGGCGGATGGGGTTCATGCGGGTTCTCCGGAAAGGGGCGCGGCTCAGAAGCTGGCGCCGAGCACGGCGGCGACATAGTCGCGGTCGTGGAAGCTGTCGAAGCGGGCGTTGGGGTTGTAGCGGGTGTAGCTGAGGTCGAGCCAGGCGGTCTTCTGGAAGTCGAACTTGATGCCCGGGGCGATCACGTAGCGGCCTTCGCTGAACACGCCGTCGGCCGACCAGCCCTTCACGTCGGACTGCAGGTACAGGCGCGGGCGCACCACCACGTTCGGGATCAGCCCGGGGTACTCGAGCTCGACCAGCGCGCGAACGCCCCACGCGTTGGACGTGAAGTAGCCGTCCTGCGTGCAGTTCGCCGCGTTGGTGGCGGCCGCGGGGCAGGCGCCGCCGTAGCTCGCGTGCTGCGCGGCGCCGTACTCGAAGCCTCGGCCGTAGCGCACCGAGGTGTACGGGTCGCCGATGCCGGTCCAGTGCTGGAAGGCGATCTCGCCGAGCAGCGAGGCCGACGACGCGCCGAGGATGCCGGAGAAGAGCTTCACCGTCGACATCTGCAGCTGGATCTTGTCCTTGTAGTCGCGGCCTTCGTTGTACGTGCCCGAGCCGATCGGCGCGGCGGTGGAGCCCCAGCGCGACGCCATCGGGCCGATGCCCACGGTGCCGTTCGGGCCCGGGGCGGCCATCGCGTAGAAGCCGTCGACCGAGCTGATCTGCACGGGGAAGTTCTTCGTGAACGACATCTCGCCGGCGACGGCCCAGCCGCCCACCACGGTGGCGGCGCTGAAGCCCGCCACCTGGATGTCCTTCGCGTCGTAGTCCCAGAACACCGAGCCGAGCGGGGCCTGGGCGTAGTACACCGAACCCGGCACCGTCGTCAGGTCGCGCACGCCCGACAGGTTCGGCACGTGGGTCTTGTAGTTCACGTAGTACGCGCCGAGTTCGGTGTCGATGGCCTCGAACGTGTGCTTCGCGGCGAGGCCGAACTGCCCGCCGTCGCTCGGCTTGCGGTCGTCGAGCAGCGAGAAGCGGAAGTTCGCGCCGCCGGTGGCGGCCGAGCCGTTCCAGAAGTCGCCGGAGGGCAGCGGGCCGAACACGGCGTCGTTGGCCACCACGGTGGAGCCGCGCGTGCAGTTGAGCGCCGTGGCCGGCGACCAGTAGGTGCCGCAACCGTCGATGCTCGTGCGCTTCCACTGGAACTGGTAGAAGCCTTCGAGCGACGTGCCGTCGGGCAGGCTCAGGTTCGCCGAGATCTGCGGCACCGGCAGCAGCGCCTCCTTCAGCAGCGTGCCGGCCTGGCGCAGCGCGTTCACGTCGAGCACCGAGTACTGGTTCACGCCGGGCACGAAGAGGCTCTCGCCGAAGTTCACCACGTGCTGGCCGAGGCGCACCTTGGCCTGCACGTCGTCGCTCAGGTCGAAGGCGCCGTAGACGTAGGCGTCGAGCAACTCGGCGCCGCGGAACTTCGAGAGGTTGGTGTCGAAGGCCGAGTCGTTCAGCTCGGTGTTCGGCACGTAGTCGTTGCTGGGCGCGCCGAACTGCACGTTGCGGCTGCTGAGCCGGTAGTTGTCCCAGGCCTTGGCGCGCAGCATCACGCCGTAGCCGTCCTTGCGCAGGTTCACGTCGCCGATCACGCGCAGCAGCGTCGAGAAGTTGTCGCCCTTGTCGAAGTTCTTGTTGGCCGAGGCCGTGTAGCCCGAACCGGTGCCACCGTCGCCGGGGCCCAGCAGGTCGGAGTCCGGGCTGCGCGTGCGCCAGCCGCCGGTGACCGAGGTGTTGATCGACCACACCGCCTCGAGGCCGTCGCCGAGGTCGGTGGTGCCCGCGTGGGCCGCCCCTCCCCAGGCCAGCGCGACGAGCAGCGCGATGCGCGAAGGAACCAGGTGCCGGGTGGTCCTGGTGCGGCGTTGCGGCCCCCGAGCCGCGGTGTGTGCGAGTGTCATGGTTGGGTCCTGTCCTCTTGTGCCAGGGCACTGTACGAACGGGACCGCGGGCCCGGAATCGTCACTTCGGACGATTTGGGGGACGGCGCATCGGCAGGCCGTGACCGTCGTCGGATCGTCGGAACCGACGGTGCGCGGGGCACCGGCCCGTCGCACCATCGACGGCATGAACGAAGCCGTTGCCCCCCGCGCCGTGCGCGCCGTCACGCCGAGCCCGCAGGTGCCGCGGGACACCTTGTGCGAACACGCCTGCGCCGCCACGTCGGTGCGCGTCGTCGTCGTGCGCGCGCCCGCCGGCTTCGGCAAGACCACCGCGATGGGGCAGATGCGCGAGCGGCTGGAGACCTCGGGCACCGCCACCGCGTGGCTCGGGCTCGACACGGCCGACAACGACGCCGCGCGCTTCGTGCACCGCCTGGGCGAGGCCGTGGCGAAACTCGCGCCCGACGCGCCCCAGCCGCCCGCGCCGGCCGAGCTGATGCGGCGCCTCGCGACCCACCCGTCGCCGTACGTGCTGTTCCTCGACGACTTCGAGCGCATCCAGGACCGCGCCGTGATCGCGCTGGTGCGCGAACTGATCGACCACCTGCCCGTGGGCGGCCGCGTGGTGATCGGCGTGCGCACGCGGCCCGACCTCGGCCTCGGCCGGCTGCGCGCGCGCGGCCAGCTGCTCGACATCGACACCGAGGACCTGCGCTTCACCCTCGCCGAGACCGAACGCTACTTCCAGCTGCGCCCGCACCTGCCGCTGTCGCCCGAGGCGGTCGTGCAGCTGCACCACAAGACCGAGGGCTGGGTGGCGGCGCTCGCGCTCGCGGCCGTGGCGCTGCAGCGGCAGCCGCCGGGCGGCGACTTCATCGCGCGCTTCTCGGGCTCGAACCGCACCGTGGCCGCGTACCTCGCCGAGGCCGTGCTCGCTCAGCAGCCCGAGGCCACGCGCCAGTTCCTGCTGCGCACGAGCATCCTGCACCGGCTCGACGTGTCGTTGTGCGACACGCTGGTGCCCGGCGCCGACAGCGCGTGGGTGCTCGAGCGGCTCGAGGCCGACAACCTCTTCGTCACGGCGCTGCCCGGCGAGGACCGCACGTGGCGGTACCACAGCCTCTTCGCCGACTTCCTGCGCGCGCGCCTCGCGAGCGAACACCCGACGTGGACCGCGCGGCTGCACCTCGCCGCCTCCGGCTGGTACGAGGCGCGGCAGCGGCTTGTGCCCGCGATCGAACACGCGATCGAGGGCGGCGACATGCCCCACGCCGCGGGGCTGCTCGTGCAGCACGCCGAGTCCTTCATCGAGCAGGGCCGCATGCGGCTGCTCGCCCGCTGGATCGGCGCGCTCCCGCCCGACCTGGTGGACGCGCACCGGCTGCTGCAGGTGGCCGGCGTGTGGGCCGACTGCTTCACGCGCGGCCCGGCCATCGCGATGGAACGCCTGCAGCACGGCGGCCTGGAACACGACACCCACCCCGCGGTGCGCGCGCACGTGGGCGCGCTGCTGCCGCTGCTGCACGCGATGATGGACAGCTACGGCCACGCGCTCGCCACCGGACTGCCCGCGCTGGCGCGGCTGCCCACGTGCCGCCCGCTCGTCGACATCGTGCTGCACAACACGATGGCCCACGTGCTGTCGGTGGGTGGCGACCCCGGTGGCTCGCACCGGCTGCTGGAGGCGGCACGCGGTACGTCGCACACCACGGCGTTCACGCGGCCGTACACCGAGTCGATGGAGGGCATCCTGGACCTGCACGAGGGCCGGCTGCGGCAGGCGGCCGCGCGCTTCCGCATGGCCGCGGGCGAGGCGCGCGCGGGCGTGTTCCCGCATGCCCACGGCAACGCGTGGGCGGGCGTGCTGCACGCGAGCACCGTGTACGAGTCGGGCCAGCTCGACACGGCCCGGCACCTGCTCAACGTGTACCAGCCGCTCGTGCGCGACGTCGCGCTGCCCGACCACCTGATCCTGAGCCACGTGCTGCGTTCGCGCATCGCGTTCGACCGCGGCGACATCGACACCGCCCGGCAGGTGCTCTCCGAACTCGAGTACCTGGGCCACCACCGCCAGCTGCCACGCGTGATCGCGTCCGCGCGACTCGAACGCGGTCGCCTGCTGCTGATGCAGGGCCACGCGCTCGCGTCGCGCGAGGCGATGGACAAGGCCGACACACCGGGCCTGTGGGAACGCGTGCGCACGCAGCGGCTGCCGTCGCACGACCTGGAGGACCTGGCGGTGGGCCGCGTGCGCTGGGAGATCGCGTTCGGCGACCCCGCCGCGGCGCTCGCCCGGCTGGAGGTGGAGCTGGCCGAGGCGAGGGGGTCGTCGCGCCACCGGCGGTCGCTCAAGCTGCGGGTGCTGAAGGCGATGGCACAGCACCGCGCGGCCGACATCGCGGGCGCGGTCGCGACCCTCGACGGCGCGCTGCGCGATGCGTGCCCCGAAGGGTTCATGCGGCTCGTCATCGACGAAGGGCCCGCGCTCGCGCCACTGCTGTGGCGCCTGGCCACCGCCATCGGCGAGGCGCCGGGGCGCAGCGACCCGATCTTCGGGGACTATCTGCAGCGGCTGTCCGGCGCGTTGGGGTCGGCCTCGCCGTCGACCGACACATCGCCGTCCACCGACGACTCGCTCGCCACCCTCACGCGCCAGGAGATTCGCGTGCTGCAGCTGCTGGCCGAGGGGTATTCGAACGGGGCGATGGCGGAGAAGCTGGAGGTGTCGGACAGCACGGTGCGCACGCACCTGCGCAGCATCAACCTGAAGCTGAATGCGCACAGCCGGATGCAGGCGGTGGCGGCGGCGAGGCGGTTGGCGGTGATTCGCTGAGCAAGGCCGTCACCCCGAGGAAAATCGGGGCCCACTGCTGGCTGGCGCGCTCCGGGGACGGTGGGTCCCGGCGTTCGCCGGGATGACGTCTTGTCAGAGCGAACTGACCAGGTGCCCCCCATCCACCGCGATCACCGCCCCGGTCATGTACGCCCCCGCGTCCGACACCAGCAGCAACAGCGGCCCGTCCAGGTCCTCCGGCCGCCCGAACCTGCGCTGCGGCACCCGCGACATCAACCGCTGCCCCGCCTCGCCGGCCAGGAAGTCCCGATTCAGGTCCGTCGCGATATACCCCGGCGCGAGCGCGTTCACCCGGATCCCGTGATCAGCCCATTCGAGCGCCAGCGCCCGCGTGAGGTGCAGCAGCCCCGCCTTCGACGCGCAGTACGGCGCCACCGCCTTGCCCACCCGCTCGCCAAGGATCGATGCGACGTTGACGAGGCTGCCGCCCCGCTTCGACGCCACCAGCCGCCGCGCCGCTTCGGTGGCAACGAGCCACGCGCCCTTGAGGTTGGTGTCGACCACCTGGTCCCAGGCGGCCTCGTCCTGCGCGAACGCCGGCCGCGACACGGCCACGCCCGCATTGTTGACGACGATGTCGGGCACGCCCCGCGCGGCCTCGATGCGGTCGAACGCATGGGCCACCGAGGCCGCGTCGGACACATCCATCGCCACCGCCCCGGCCCGCCCGCCCGACGCGACCAGCGCGGCGACGTCGGCCTCCAGCCGGTCGAGCCGCCGCGCCGCCAGCACCACGTGGGCGCCCGACGCCGCGAGCGTGGCCGCGAAATGCCGGCCGAGGCCGCTCGACGCGCCCGTCACGAGCGCGACGTGCCCGGAAAGATCGACACGCATCACTGGCCTTTCGCGATGGCCCGGCCGATGCGCCAGCGGTGCACCTCGCTCGGGCCGTCGTAGATGCGGAAGGCGCGCATGTCGGTGAAGAGGCGCGAGACGATGCTGAGGTCGGTCACGCCCGCGCCGCCCAGCACTGCACGCAGCGGTCGACCACGCGCCACTCCGCCTCGGAGCAGATCACCTTCGCGAGGCTCGATTCGTGGCCGCCGTGCCGCCCCTGGTCGAGCACCCACGCGCAATGCTGGATGGTGAGGCGCGCGACGTGCAGGTCCATCTCGTTGTCGGCGAGCTGGAAGCCCACGCCCTCGTGCGCCGCCAGCGGCTGGCCGAAGGCCTCGCGGCCGCGGGCGTAGGCGCACGCGGTGTCGGGGGCGCGTCGCGCCGCGCCCAGCCAGCGCATGCAGTGGGTCAGCCGCGCGGGCGCGAGGCGCACCTGCGCGTAGCGCAGGCCCTGGCCCACCTCGCCGAGCACGTCGGCGGCCGGCACGCGCAGGCCCTCGAAACGCACCACGGCGTGGCCGCCGGTGAAGCAGCTGTCGAGCGCGTCGATCTGGCGTTCGATGGTGATGCCGGGCCGGTCCATGCCCGCGAGGAACATCGTGGCGCCCTCCTCGGCCCGCGCCATGATGATGGCGAAGCCCGCGCCCACGGCGCCGGTGATGTGCTGCTTGATCCCGTCGATCACGAAGTGGTCGCCATCGCGGTACGCGGTGGTGCGCAGCATGCCGGGGTCGGACCCGGCGCCCGGTGGCGGCTCGGTCATGCAGAAGCACGAGCGCACGTCGCCGGCCACCAGCGGCGCGAGCCAGCGGGCGCGTTGCGCCGGCGTGGCCACCACGTCGAGCAGGTGCACGTTGCCTTCGTCGGGCGCGTGGATGTTCATCGCGGTGGGGCCCAGCGGCGAGTAGCCGGCTTCCTCGAACACCACCGCCTTGTCGGCGTGCGACAGGCCGAGGCCGCCGAGGTCCGCGGGGCCGTGCGGCGTCAGCAGGCCCGCGCGGCGCGCGCGGTCCACGAGTTCGGCGCGCAGCAGCGGGCCGGGGCCGTGGGCGGTGTGGCGCGGGTCGTTCTCGAACGGCATCACCTCCTCGGCGATGAACCGGCGCGTGCGCTGCTGCAGGTCGAGCTGGCGCGGGGTCGGGGCGAAGTCCATGGTCAGCGTCCCACCCAGTTCGGCGCGCGCTTCTCGATGAAGGCGCGCGGGCCTTCCTTGAAGTCCTCCGTGGCGGCCACGGCCGCGAGGCCCTTCGCGCTCAGCTGGCGCAGTTCGTCGTCGCCGAGGTCGTGGGCGCGCCGCGCGATGGCGAGGCTCTCGCGCACCGCGAGCGGGGCGTTGCGGGCGATGCGTGCCGCCAGTTCGAGCGCGGTGGCCTGCACCTCCTCCTTCAGCACGAGGCGGTTCACGAGGCCGTGGCGGTGGGCGCGTGCGGCGTAGAGCGGGTCGCCGGTGGCGATCAGTTCCAGCGCGAGGTGGCGCGGCAACGCGCGCGGCAGGCGGTACAGGCCGCCCGCACCGGCGATCAGGCCGCGCTGCACTTCTGGCAGGCCGAACACGGCGTGGTCGGCGGCCACCACGAGGTCGCACGCCAGCGCGACCTCGGCGCCACCCGCCAGCGCCGCGCCGTTCACGGCGGCGATCCACGGCTTCACGCGCGGCGCGTCGACGAACCCGGCGAACCCGCCGCGCGACGTGCGCAACCGGCGGCCGTGGCCGGCGGCGATGGCCTTGAGGTCCGCGCCCGCGCAGAACGCGTCGGGGCCGGCGCCGGTCAGCACGACGACCCAGGTGTCGGCGTCGGCCTCGGTCTCGGCCACCAGGGCGTCGAGCCGTTCGGCCACGTTGCCGTCGACGGCGTTGCGGGCCTGGGGGCGGTTCAGCGTCACGCGGGCGATGTGGCCGGGGAGTCTTTCCAGGGTCACCACGGAATCAGGGGTCATGGTTCGAAGGTCCAGCGAAGCAGGGAATCGGTGCCGATGGCCGTGCGACCGCGCCGGCCCACGGGGCCGCGGTCGAGGTCGGTCAGCGTGGCGAGCGCGGTGGCGTCGTCGGGGGGCACGCGCGCCATCAGGCGCTGGCCGGCGGGCGTGCGGGCGATGACGACGCCGGCCTCGGCATGGCCGTCGCGGTCGTACACCACGGTGAAGGTCTCGAGCGTGGCGTCGCCCGCGTGGTCGAGCGCCAGTTCGGGCACGGCGCCGCGCGCCGCGTCCGCAGCCTGCTGCGCCGCGGGTTCGTCGTCGAGGAACCTGTCGCCGCGCCCGAGCACCAGCGCGTGGTGCTTGGTGACGAACTCGCCCTGCCCGTAGAGCAGCGCGCGCTGGCCCGGTCGTTCGCGCAACGCGCGCACCAGCGCGGCGGCGGCATGGGTCATGTAGTTGTTCAGCGGCGCGCCGAAGAAGCTGAGGCCGCCGGTGGCGGTGGTGGGGACCTCGGGGTCGAGCCGCAGCGTGCGGCGCGCCATCTTCGGCACGACGGGGAAGCAGCTGTAGAGCTCCTGCAGGTCGAAGGGGCCGGCGCGGTCCTTCAGCGCGGACAGCACGGCGTCCTGCGCGGTGGACCGCACGTAGTCGGGCCGGGCCAGGAAGTCACGCGCCTCGTTCGCGCGGGCGCCGCCGAGCACGGGCACCATCCGGTCCTCCGCGATGCCCAGCGACCGGGCATGGGCCGCGTGGGTCAGCAGCACCGCGGCGCCCATGTTGACCATCGGGTTGGCCACCTGGCGCAGCGTGTAGGGCCAGGCGATCAGGCGGTTGCGGTCGGTCGGCGTCGCGACCTCGTCGGCGCTGAAGCGCTGACGGCTCCACGCGTGCGGGTTCCGTTCGGCGACCTCGGAACAGCGCGACCAGAGCGCCGCCGCATCGGCCATCGCCTCGCGCGGTGTCTGGCCCCACGCGGCGAGCGTGGCGTTCTCGTAGAACGGGTAGACCGTGGTGGGCGTGGTCACGCCGTGGGCCGCCGCGATCGGGTGGCACACGTCGGCGCCCTTGAGCAGGCGGGCGTTCGGGTCGCGCGGCGTCCACGGCAGCGCGAAGCGCACCTTGCGCGCGGCGGCCACCGTGTGCCCCGCCTCGGCGCCCACCACCACGGCCACGTCGGACTCGCCGCGGGCGATGCGCAGCGCCGCCTCGTGGATCAGGCGCACGGGCGACTCGCCGCCGGCCGGCGCGTACGCCTTGTGCCGGGGCTTCATCTCCAGCCAGGCGGACAGCCGGCCGCACACGTCGTCGTAGGGCCACGAGTGTTCGCTGACCACGTCGAGCGAATCGACGGCGGTGACGGCCACGCCCGCGTCCGTGGCGGCGGCGCGCAGCGCCTGGGCCATCAGCACGAGGGGTTCGAGGCCGAGGGCGGGGTCCTTCTCGCGGTGCGTGATCTCGCCGACACCGACGAGGACGGGGACGCGGCTCATGCGGCCGAAGCCGACAGGCGGTCGATGCGGCGCAGGTGGTGGTCGAGGGAGCCGAACTGCAGCTCGATCTGCGTGGCCCGGCGGAAGTAGTGACCCACCGCCAGCTCCTCGGTCATGCCCATGCCGCCGTGCAGCTGCACCGCGCCCTGCCCCACGGTGCGGCAGGCGCGTGCCACGGTGACCTTGGCCGACGACACGGCCCGCGCACGCGCCGTCGCCGACCCGCGGAACGCGCCGGCGACCGACGCGGTGATGGCGGTGGCCTGCTCCAGCGCGACGAACATGTCGGCGAGGCGGTGCTGCAGCACCTGGAAGCTCGAGATGGGCACGCCGAACTGGCGACGCTGCTTCACGTACGCGACGGTGTCGGCCATCAGCCGCGACAGCACGCCGCCCGCCTCCGCGCACACGGCCAGCGTGGCCTCGTCGAGCACCTGTTCCAGCAGCGCGCCCGCCTCGCCCAGGTGGGACTCGGCCGGCAGCTTCACGTGGTCGAACACCACCTCGCCGGCCCTGCCGCCGTCGAGCGTGCGGTAGTCGCGGCGGCGCACGCCCTGGGTCTCCACCGGCACCACCACCAGCGCGAGGCCGCCGGCCTCGTCGCGGGCCACGGCCAGCAGGTCCGTCGCCCACGGCGCGCAGTGCACCACGGCCTTGCGGCCGTCGAGGCGCCAGCCGTCGCCATCGCGCGAGACGGTGGTGCGCAGGTCGTCGAGTTCGTGGCGCGACTGCGGCTCGGCCGCGGCCAGCGCGATCACCGCGTCGCCGTCGACGATGCGCGACAGCAGGCGCTGCGCCGTCGCGCCCGGCGTGCGCGACAGCAGCCCGCCGCCCAGCACGCCCGTGGAGAGGTACGGCTCGGCGGTGAGGTGTTCGCCGAGCACTTCCATGATGACGAGGTGGTCGACGAGGCCGCCGCCGAGGCCGCCCACCGACTCGGGCAGCGCCGCGCCCAGCAGGCCGAGCTGGTGCGCGAACGCGCGCCAGAGCGGCGGCTGGTGGTCGGCGGCCGCGAGCGTGCGCGCGCGGATCTCGACGTCGTACTGTTCGGCGAGGAAACGCGAGAGGCTGTCGCGCAGCATCGCCTGGGTGTCGTTGAGGGCGAATCCGGAGGTCATGGGGCGTGGGTCCTCAACCGGCCAGCAGGTGGGCGGCGATCAGGTTGCGCTGCACTTCGTTCGTGCCGGCGTAGATGGAGGCGGCGCGGTCGTTCAGGTACGCGCTCATGCCGAACGCGGCGGATTCGGGCACGCCGAGCGGGTCGTTCTCGCACAGTTCCATGGGCACGCGCGCGGTGGCGTAGAGGCCGCCGATCTCGACGCCGATCTCGGTCAGGCGCTGGCGGGTCTCGGTGCCGAGCAGCTTGCCCATCGACGGCCGGATGCCGGGTGGCTCGCCGCGAGCCTGCGCTTCCAGCGCCTTCATCTCGAGGGCCTGCACCGCGTCGATGCGGCATTCGGCGTCGGCGAGCTTCATCGCGAGGTCGTGGCGTTCCGGGCCCTGGCGGTCGCCGAAGGCCTCGGCCAGCGCCTGGCGCAGCCGCTTCAGGCGCGCGCGCAGGTTCGGCGCCCAGGCCCCGCCGCGTTCGTGCTGCAGCAGGTACTTCGCGATGGTCCAGCCGGTGTTCTCGTCGCCGAGCAGGCTCGACGCGGGCACGCGCACGTCGTCGAAGAACACCTGGTTCAGCTCGTGGTCGCCCGAGATGCTGATGATGGGCCGCACCGTGATGCCGGGGCGCTGCAGGTCGAAGCAAAGGAAACTGATGCCCTGCTGCGGCTTGCCGCCGCTGGCCGTGCGCACGAGGCAGAACATCTTGTTCGCGTACTGCGCGTGCGTGGTCCAGATCTTGGTGCCGTTGATCACGTACTCGTCGCCGTCGCGCACCGCCTTGCACTGCAGGCCCGCAAGGTCGGACCCGGCACCGGGTTCCGAGTAGCCCTGCGCCCAGTAGTCCTCGCCGGAGCGGATACCGGGCAGCCAGCGCTGCTGCTGCTCGGGCGTGCCGAACGCGATGATGACCGGGCCCACCATGTGCGTGCCCATGGGCGCGAGCGGTGGCGCGTCGGCCGCGGCCAGTTCGGCGGCGAAGAGATAGTGCTGCATCGGGGTCCACCCCGTGCCGCCGTGTTCGACGGGCCAGTGCGGCACGCTCCACCCGCGCTGCGCGAGGCCGCGCAGCCAGCGGATGCCCTCGGGGTAGTCGGAAAAGATGCCGGAGCAACGCCGGCCGGCCACGCGGAGTTCATCGCTCAGGCCGGTCGCCAGGAAGGCCCTCACCTCGTCGCGGAAGGCCGCGTCTTTCTCGTTCAGCAGCATGCAGTTCACCTTCGGGGGATGACGCAGTGTCAACGCTCGCTTGCACCTTGTGAATCGTCAGAAACGACGATCCCCGGACAGCCGGGTGCGCTCGACACTTGATGCAATGCAACAAGGAGGTGTGTGGTGAAGGTTCTGGTCGCGGTGAAACGGGTGGTGGACTACAACGTGAAGGTCCGGGTGAAGAGCGATGGGTCGGGGGTCGACCTCGCGAACGTGAAGATGAGCCTGAACCCGTTCGACGAGATCGCCATCGAGGAGGCGGTGCGGTTGAGGGAGAAGGGGGTGGTCACCGAAGTGGTCGCCGTGTCGTGTGGTGCCTCGTCGTCCCAGGACACGTTGCGCACGGCCATGGCCATCGGGGCGGACCGTGCGATCCTGGTCGAGAGCAACGACGAACTGCAGCCGCTGGCCGTGGCCAAGTTGCTGAAGGCGCTGGTCGACAAGGAACAGCCGTCGCTGGTGATCCTGGGCAAGCAGGCCATCGACGACGACAACAACCAGACGGGCCAGATGCTGGCCGCGCTCGCCGGCCTGCCGCAGGCGACGTTCGCGAGCAAGGTGGAAGTGGCCGCCGACGGCGCCTCGGTCACGCGTGAAGTCGACGGCGGCCTCGAGACCCTGAAGCTGACGCTGCCGGCCGTGGTCACGACCGATCTGCGCCTGAACGAGCCGCGCTACGTCACGCTGCCCAACATCATGAAGGCGAAGAAGAAGCCGCTGGAAGTGGTGAAGCCGGGCGACCTGGGGGTGGACGTGGCGCCGCGCATCAAGACGCTGAAGGTCAGCGAGCCGCCCAAGCGCAGCGCCGGCATCAAGGTGCCCGATGTCGCCACGCTGGTCGACAAGCTGAAGAACACCGCCAAGGTCCTCTGAGGAGCACAAGAACATGACCGCACTCGTCATCGCTGAACACGACAACAAGTCCATCAAGGGCGCCACCCTGAACACCGTCACCGCCGCCTCCCAACTGGGCGGTGAAGTGCACGTGCTGGTTGCCGGCGCCAACGCCGCCGACGCCGCCAAGGCCGCGTCGCAGATCGCCGGCGTCACCAAGGTGATCCACGCCGACGCCGCCGGCTTCGAGCACGGCCTCGCCGAAAACGTCGCCGCGCAGGTCACCGCGCTGGCCCCGGCCTACAGCCACATCGTCTTCCCCGCCACCGCCTCGGGCAAGAACGTCGCCCCGCGCGTCGCCGCGCTGCTCGACGTCGGCCAGGTGAGCGACATCACCAAGGTCGTGAGCCCCGACACCTTCGAGCGCCCGATCTACGCCGGCAACGCCATCGCGACCGTGCAGTCGAGCGACAAGGTCAAGGTGATCACGGTGCGTTCGACCGGCTTCGACGCCGCCGCAGCGACGGGTGGCAGCGCCGCCGTCGAAACCGCCTCGGCCACGGCCGACAGCGGCAAGTCGAGCTTCGTCGGCAGCGAGATCGCCAAGAACGACCGCCCGGAACTGACCGCCGCGAAGATCATCGTCTCCGGTGGCCGTGCGCTCGGCAGCAGCGACAAGTTCAACGAAGTGCTGACCCCGCTGGCCGACAAGCTGGGCGCTGCCCTCGGCGCCAGCCGCGCCGCGGTCGACGCGGGCTACGCCCCGAACGACTGGCAGGTCGGCCAGACCGGCAAGATCGTCGCGCCGCAGCTCTACATCGCGGCCGGCATCTCGGGCGCCATCCAGCACCTGGCCGGCATGAAGGACTCCAAGGTGATCGTCGCGATCAACAAGGATCCGGAAGCGCCGATCTTCAGCGTCGCCGACTACGGCCTCGAAGCCGACCTGTTCACTGCGGTACCGGAGTTGGTCCAAGCTCTCTGACCCCGACGACGCAGTAACCACCCGGAGCGAACGAATGAACAAGCCGTATGAAATTCCTTCCGTTCGCGACCTGGTGTCGCCGGCCGAGTGGAAAGCCCGCGTGGACCTCGCCGCCGCCTACCGGCTGGTGGCGCTGTTCGGGTGGGACGACCTCGTGTTCACGCACATCTCGGCCCGCGTGCCCGACGAGGAACACCAGTTCCTGATCAACCCGTACGGGCTGTTCTTCGAGGAGATCACGGCGTCGAGCCTGATCAAGGTGGACCACCACGGCAAGCCCGTGATGCCGTCGCCGTACCCGGTGAACCCCGCCGGCTTCGTGATCCACAGCGCGGTGCACGAGGCCCGGCCCACGGTCAACTGCGTGCTGCACACCCACACGCTGCACGGCGTGGCCGTGTCGGCGCAGGCCGGTGGCCTGCTGCCCATCTCGCAGCAGTCCGGCTTCCCGCTGACCAACCTCGCGTACCACACGTACGAAGGCGTCGCGCTGCGCGACGAGGAGAAGGCGCGGCTCGTGGAAGACCTGGGCACGGCCAACAGCATGATCCTGCGCAACCACGGCCTGCTGACCTGCGGCCGTTCGGTGGCCGAGGCCTTCCAGGCGATGTACACGCTGGAGTCGGCCTGCCGCATCCAGATCCTCGCGCAGTCGGGCGGCACGCCGCTCACGATGGTGCCGCAGAGCATCCTCGACACGATGGGCCAGCAGGCCCGCGAGGTCAGCAAGGGCCTCGGCGCGAACCTCGTGTGGCCGGGCCTGCTGCGCCGGCTCGACCGCCGCAACCCCGGCTACGACACCTGAGGATCGAACCCCCATGGCGATCCTCGTCCTCTCCAATCCCCTCCCGTCGGCGCCGTTCGCCGAAGCCCTGCGCCGCGTCGTCCCCGACGTGCCCGTCTGGACCGAGGCCGATGCCCCGGCGCCCGAACAGGTCGAGGCCATCCTCGCGTGGCGCATGAAGGCGGGCATCCTGCCGAAGTACCCGAACCTGCGCGTGCTGTGCTCCACCGGCGCCGGCGTCGACAAGCTGCTCGTCGAGGACCTGCCCGCGACCGTGCCGGTCACGCGCGTGGTCGACCCCGCGCAGGGCGTCGAGATCGCCCAGTACGTGGTCGCGCAGACCCTCGCGTTCACGCGCGACCTCGCGCTCTACGCGCGGCAGCAGGCCGAGGCCCAGTGGAAGCGCCACCCGGTGCGGCTCGCGTCGCAGTGCCGCGTGGGCGTGATGGGCCTCGGCGCCGTGGGCCAGGCCATCGCGCGTGCGTTCGCGCCGCTCGGCTACCCGGTCTCGGGCTGGAGCCGCAGCGCGAAGGCGCTCGCGGGCATCCATTGCCATGCGGGCCTCGACGGCCTGCCGAAATTCCTCTCGCACACCGACATCCTCGTGTGCGCGCTGCCGCTCACGCCGGCGACGCGCGGCCTGCTGAACCGTGACACGCTCGGCCAGCTGCCGCGCGGCGGGTTCGTGATCAACGTGGGCCGCGGCGAACAGCTCGTGGAGCCCGACCTGCAGGCGCTGCTCGACGAAGGCCACCTCGCGGGCGCGGCGCTCGACGTGTTCGACCGCGAGCCGCCCCCGCCCGAGAACTGGGTGTGGCGGCATCCGTCGGTGTCGGCCACGCCGCACATCGCGGCACAGGCGTCGTTCGACGTGGTGGCCGCGCAGTGCGTGGACGCCTGGCGCAGCGTGCGCGCCGGCGACACGCCGGCCTTGGCGGTGGACCGCACGGCAGGGTACTGACGTGACCACGCCGAACCCCCGCTGGACCCGCCGCCCCGAAGGTTCCACCTGGGGCGACTTCGGCCCCGACGACCAGCTCGGCCGGCTGAACCTGCTGACCCCCGCCAAGGTGCGCGAGGGCGTGGCCGAGGTGGTCGAGGGCCGTTCGTTCGGCCTCAGCCTGCCGCTCGACTTCCCCGGTGGCTCGAAGCTCAACACCCGGCGCAAGCCGCCCGTGCTGCGGCCCACCGAGGTGCGGGGCATGCCGTTCATGAACCTCGCGCTCGGGCAGTTCGACGCGCGTTTCACCGACATCGTCTGCGACGACCAGGTCACGCTCACGCTGCAGTACTCCACGCAGTGGGACAGCTTCGCGCACGTGGGCGCGTGGTTCGACGCCGATGGCGACGGCGAACCCGAGAAGGTCTACTACAATGGCTACCGCGCGCACGAACACGTGCTGGGTCCGGGCGACCTGAAGCTGGCGTCGTGCCCGTGCGGCGCCGACGGCGGTTCGTACGCGCTCGCGCTCGGCATCGAGACCTTCGCCGCGCTGCCCATCCAGGGCCGTGGCGTGATGGTGGACCTGCATGCGCACGTGGGCAACGCCCGCGAGTCGATCGGCCACGACCGGCTGATGGCCATCCTGCAGGCGGACCGCGTGGTGGTGGAGCCGGGCGACATGCTCGTGCTGCACACGGGCTTCGCCGACGTGGTGCTGTCGATGAACCGCGACCCCGACATGGCCGTGCTCGACCAGTCGTGCGCGGTGCTCGACGGCCGCGACACACGGCTGCTGCAGTGGATCACCGACAGCGGCATCTCGGCCATCTGCACCGACAACTACGCCGTCGAGGGCTTCCCGGCCCGCGAGGCCGAGACCACGCCGTCGGCCGCGCTGCCGCTGCACGAGCATTGCCTCTTCAAGCTGGGCGTGCCGCTCGGCGAACTCTGGTGGCTGCACGACCTGGCCGCCTGGCTGCGGGCGAACGGCCGCAGCCGCTTCTTGTTGACCGCGCCGCCGCTGCGCCTGCCGGGGGCCGTGGGCTCACCGGTGACGCCCGTCGCCACGGTCTGATCTTTTCCCTCGAAGGACCATCGATGCAGGAACTCTTCGCCCGCGATTTCGGCGTGGTCGCCGACCTCGTGCGCCACCACGCGGAAGCCACCCCCGATCACCTCGCGCTGGTCGACCCCGACCGCACGCTGACCTACGCCCAGCTCGACACGCTGATGGACCGCATCGCCGCCAGCCTGCAGCGCGACGGCCTGAAGGCCGGCGACGCCATCGCGATCTGCGGCCTGATGACCGCGCCGTACGCCGCCGTCTTCCTCGGCGCGCTGCGCGCCGGCGTGGTGGTGGCCCCGCTCGCCCCGGGATCGACGCCGCCCAGCATCGTCAAGATGCTCGCGGACGCCGACGCGAAGCTGCTGTTCTGGGACGCCTCGGCCACCGACACGCTGGCGCTTGCGAAGACGCCGCGCGTCGCGCTCGACGGCGGCCTCGACGCCTGGCTCGTGCCCGAAGGCACGAAGCCGGCGCGCGTGGTGCCCGAACCCTCGTGGCCGTTCAACATCATCTATTCGTCGGGCACCACCGGCGAGCCGAAGGGCATCGTGCAGCCGCACGGCATGCGCTGGGGCCACGTGCGCCGCGGGTCCACCTACCAATACGGTGGCGCCGACGGTGTCACGCTGCTGTCGACGCCGCTGTACTCGAACACCACGCTCGTCGTCTTCTTCCCCACCATCACGTGGGGCGGCACCGCGGTGCTGATGCCGAAGTTCGACGCGGGCGGCTACCTGAAGCTCGCCGAGAAGCACCGCGTCACGCACACCATGCTCGTGCCGGTGCAGTACCAGCGCCTGATGGCCCACCCCGACTTCGACCGGTTCGACCTCTCGTCGTTCAAGTACAAGTTCAGCACCAGCGCGCCGTTCGGCGCCGCGCTGAAGGCCGACGTGCTCAAGCGCTGGCCGGGCGGCCTCGTCGAGTTCTACGGCATGACCGAGGGCGGCGGCACCTGCATCCTCGAGGCGCACCTGCACCCGACGAAGCTGCACACGGTGGGCAAACCCGCCGAGAACCACGACATCCGCCTGATCGACGACAACGGCGTCGAGGTCGCGCGCGGCGAGGCCGGCGAGGTGGTGGGCCATTCGCCCATCATGATGACCGGCTACCACGGCCAGCCGGAGAAGACGCGCGAGGCCGAGTGGTACGACCCGAGCGGCAAGCGCTTCATCCGCACCGGCGACGTGGGCCGCTTCGACGAAGAGGGGTTCCTGACCCTGTTCGATCGCAAGAAGGACATGGTCATCAGCGGCGGCTTCAACATCTACCCGAGCGACCTCGAGGCGGTGCTGCGCAGGCACGAGGGTGTGTTCGACGCCGCGGTGGTCGGCGTGCCGTCGGAGCAGTGGGGCGAGACCCCCGTGGCCTTCGTTGTCCGCAAGCCGGGCGCCACGGTGGACGCCGAGGCGCTGCTGCAGTGGACCAACGAGCAGGTGGGCAAGACCCAGCGTCTGGCGGGCCTGCAGTGGATCGACGAACTGCCGCGCAGTGCGATCGGGAAGGTGCTGAAGCGCGAGTTGCGGGACGGGTACGCCAGGAAGTAGCGTCGTCCCGGCGAACGCCGGGACCCACCGTGACCGAAGCGTGCCGAACCGCAGTGGGCCCCGGCGTTCGCCGGGGTGACGGCCTCTTCAGCGCCCGCTGACCGCCGCGACGTACCTCGCGATCGCCACGATCTGCGCCTCCGTCAGCTGCCCCTTGTACGACGGCATCATCCCGACGCCGTTGCGCAGCGCCGTGGCCACGCGGTCGGCCGACGGCTTGAGTTCGTCGAGCACCGGCCCGATCTCGCCCGCGCTGCCCGCGTCCTTCAGCGTGTGGCACACCGCGCACGCGGGCGTGGCGCCTTTCATGAACAGGGCCTTGCCGGTGGCGAGGTCGGCCGCCGGCTCGGCCGCGAAGGCCGGGCCGGCCACGACGCACAGCCCGATCAGCAGCGACCGCATCAGACCACCGTGACCTTCACGGCGTGGTCGGCCCAGCTGTTGTTGCCGTAGCCGCTGACGTTCTCGAGGCGCTGCTCGGGCTGCACGTTGCCGGCCGCGTCGGTGGCGCGGCTGGCGAGCACGAACGTGCCGGCCGGCACGCGGATCTGCGCGGCGAATTGGCGCCATGCGAAGCGGCCGAGGTCGGGGCCCACGAAGCCGGTGGTGTGCCAGGTCTTGCCGCCGTCGGCCGACACCTCCACCTTCGTCACCGGGCTCGTGCCGCTGAAGGCCACGCCGTGCACCTGCAGCAGGCCGGCCTTCACCGGGCCGCCGTCCGGGCTCGGCGAGTTGATCCACGACTTCACGTTCATCTCGAGCACCGAGGCCTGGCTCGGGTCGGCCTTCTCGCCCATGGGCGTCATGCGGTAGCCGTGCTGCATGATCTTCGCGGTCGACTCCTTCGCGGTGAAGGCGACGCGCTTGACGTACTTGATGTTGTTGACGCCCTGGTAGCCCGGCACCACGAGGCGCAGCGGACCGCCGTGCGCGAGCGACAGCGGCGCGCCGTTCATCTCCCACGCCAGCAGCGCGTCGCCGAGCGCCTTGATGGGCAGCGAACGCTCGACGACCACGCTGGCCGCGTCGACACCCTCGGGCAGCTTCTCGCCGCCGGTGCCGGTCAGGAACGCGAGCGACGGGTCGCCCAGGCCGCCCAGGGCCTCCACCACGGCGCGCAGCGGCACGCCGCTCCACAGCACGCAGCCCGCGGCGCCCACGGTCCACGGCGTGCCGCTCGGCTTGTGCGGGAAGAAGCCGCGGCCGTTGCCGGAGCACTGCAGCACGGTGGCCACGGTGTCGATGCCCATCGTCTTCAGTTCGGCGAGGGTCAAGGCGCGCGGGTTGCGAACGCCTTCGATGGTGACGGTCCACGCGTCGCGGTCGGCCACGATGGCTGCCGGCGGCGTGGGCAGGTTGTTGCGCACGTAGAGCTGTTCGGCGGGCGTGATGACGCTGCTGCCGAAGGCGCTGCGTTTCGTCTCGATGGTGGTGCTCGTGTGGACGATCAGCGCATTGGCGTCCTTCCACGCCGCGTAGTCGGGCAGCGGCTTCGCGGCCTGCGCGAGCGCCTCGTTGGACCACGACCCCAGGCCCGCGGCCGCGAGGGCGCTGGCGGATCCGGCGAGCAGGTGGCGGCGGTGGAGGGACGGGGTCGGGAAGGTCATCAGGGGTCTCCGGTCTCTGGAAGGTGGCGCTGTTGGAAATGCAGCAGCTCGGTGTGAAGTGCGGGGAGTGTCCACTCGGGGGCAAGGTTCCCGGGCTCCGGAAAAACCCCTGTGTCGGTGAAACAGCCCGCTACACATTGGGCGGACACACCTGTTCGTGTGAACGATCACATGTCGGAGACTCGCGCCCAAGCCGGCGTGCCTGACCGGTCATGACAAGAACGACGTTGGAGGGAACATCGATGACGAACGTGAAAGCGCTCGCAGGCCTGGTCCTGTGTGTCCTGTCGGGGCTCGCCCAGGCGGAGCTGTCGGCCCTCGTGGCCATCGAACCCACGGCGCGGCGGGAAGGCCTGATGGTCTCGCGCACCGGCATCGAGAGCAGCCTGTCGAAGGCCATCGGCCGCGCGGTCACGGTGGTCACGAGCGACGACCTCGCCGACGTCATGCGGTCGACCCGCAGTGGCGCGCACGACCTCTTCATCGCGCCGGCCCAGGTGGCCGCCTCGGCCCTCGCGCGGGGCTACGAACTGGTGGGCGCCACGGCGCCGGCCGAGCAATACGTGCTCGTGGGACGGCAGAAATTCGCGTCCACCGCGGCCGTGCGCGGCAACCGCATCTACCTGCCGCAGCAGGATTCCATCTACACCTACATGGCCCGCGGCATGCTCAACGCCACGGGCCTCTCGTTCAAGGACCTGTCGAACGTCGAGTACGCGCGCTACCCGCAGGCCGGGCTCACCGCGCTGCGCGTGGGCGCCTCCGACGCCACCGTGATCCGGCGCGAGGACTGGGCCGGCTGGGACAAGGAGAACCCCGGCGTCGCCAAGGTGCTCGCCACCTTCGACGACGTGCCGGGCGGCTTCTCGGTGGTGATGAAGAGCGACCTGCCGGCCGACGTGCGCGCGCGCATCGCGAAGTGGTTCAGCGCGCCCGGTACCGCCGCGAACCTGCGGCCGGTCACCGAACGGCCCGACATGAAGGCCTACCACTCGGTGGCGCAGCTCGGCACCTTCACGCCCACGCACCTGCCCGGCGCCGAGGTGGTCGACGCCACGCGCGTGCAGCAGCTGATGTCGCAGGGCGCGGTGTTCGTCGACACGCGCACCGACAAGGAATTCCGCGCGAAGCGTGTGCCGAACGCGCTGTTCGTCCCGTACCACGAGAAGAGCCTGAAGGACGCCGCGTACGACGGGGCCGTCGACGATTTCGGCGGCCTCACGCGCCTCGACAGGAACGTGCCCACCATCTTCGCGTGCAACGGCGCCGAGTGCTGGAAGTCGTACAAGGCGAGCCGCGCGGCGCTGGCGGCGGGCTTCAAGCGCGTGTACTGGTTCCGGGGTGGGTTGCCGGAGTGGGAGAAGGCGGGGTTGCTGGTGGCGAAGGAGTAGCCTCACCACACCGGTCATCCCGGCGAAGGCCGGGACCCCGTGCGGGCGCCGAAGGTCCCGGCCTCCGCCGGGATGACATTGCATTGGATCCGGGTGAAAATCTCACCCATGACGTTCTCCTGCATTGCCTTCGACGGCCCCCGCCGCATCGCCGTCGGCCCGCTCGACCAGGTCGCCGCCGACACCAAGCGCGCGATCGATGCCGGCGCCGAAGGCCCCGTCCTCGTCTTCGACGAAACCACCAGCGAACTCGTCGAGATCGACTTCCGCGGCTCGGTGGCCGACGTGGTCGCGCGCCTGCCGGCGCCGCCGATCGCGCCGGAGCCCACCGAGCCCGAACCGGAGGCCCCGCGCGGCCGTGGCCGGCCGAAGCTCGGGGTCGTGGCCCGCGAGGTGACGCTGCTGCCCCGCCACTGGGAGTGGCTCGCGTCGCAGCCGGGGGGCGCCTCGGTGGCCCTGCGCAAGCTCGTCGAGGAGGCGCGCCGCACGCACGCGGGCGCCGATGCCGCGCGCCAGTCGCGCGAGGCGGCCTACCGCTTCATGTCGGCCATCGCCAGCGGGTACGAGGGCTTCGAGGAAGCCTCGCGCGCGCTCTTCGCGAAACAGGGCACGCGCTTCCAGGAGCTGCTGCGCCCGTGGCCCGTCGACGTGCGCCAGCACACGCTGGCGCTGGCCCTGGCCTCGTTCGCGGCCGATCAGGTGTAGGAGCCGGGCGAGCCCGGCGGCACACCCGCGCGCCACGCGGCGAGGCGGTCGTCCAGCGCGGCGTCGTAGTCGAAGTCGGGCTCGGGCCGCGCCTCCACGCGGTCGATCACCTCGAACGCGAACTGCGCCTCGCCGAACGTCCGCCAGTCCGCCATCAGCTCGCGGTTGCGGTGCACGCCCCGCTGCAGTTCCATGCGGTGGCGGTTCAGCGACCCCGTGAGGTTGCGGCTGCGGTCGACGAAGACACGGCCGGTGGCGAGGTTGCGGATCGCGAAGAGGCCCATTGGCGGATGGGCCAGCTTGTACGCGAGCTTCAGTGCCTTCTGGCGGGCGCGGTCGCTCATGGCCACACCGCGGCGGCGAGCCGGCGCGCCTCGAGGCGGATCACCTCGGGCCAGGCGGCGATGAGGGTGTCGAACCGGGCGGCATCGCCCGCGTAGAGCGCGCGCACCGTGTCCTCGAACCCCGGGCGGTCGCCGGCCTCGTCGCGCAGGTAGCGGTAGCAGTCGTCCCGGGCCTCGGCGCGCCGGAGGTGGCCGTCGGTGTCGCGGTGTGCTTCCTCGACCAAGCGGCGGAGGGTGGCGCTCGCGCTGCGGGGTTGTGCGGCGAGCCACGCCCAGTGGCGGGAGAGCAGGGTGACGCCGTGGGTGGCGCGGGGAGATGAAGGGTCGTGTGTCATCGGGACCACCGTGGTTCAAACCCCAATTTTCACCCGGGTCAATATCGAAAGTCAATTAAACCTGGGTTTAAATCATCCGCATGCCCATGAAAAAGGGCCGCATGACGCGGCCCTTTGGTGGAACGGGGTGGCTTACTTGGCGGCCAGACCCAGGCGTTCGATCAGGCGCTTGTCCTTCACGTACGTCTCGCGCGCCCAGCGGGCGTAGTCGTCGCCGCTGCGGTACCAGACTTCCTGGTTCAGCTGGGCCATGACTTCCGCGTGCTTGGGATCGTCGAGCGCTTTCTTGAAGGCGTCGTGCAGCACCTTCACGACGGCCGGGTCCATGCCCTTCGGGCCCACGAGGCCGTACGGCGAGGTGGACACGACGTTGTAGCCGAGGTCCTTCGCGGTGGGCACCTGCGGCCAGCGCTTCGTGCGCTTCTCGCCGAAGGTCACGAGCAGGCGCATCTTGCCGTCGTCGACGAACTTGTCCCAGCCGGAGGCATCGCTCTGCGCCATCACGTGGCCACCCATCAGCGCCTGCATCAGGTCGGCGTTGCCCTTGAACGGGATGTGGTTCAGCTGCACCTTGGCGTTGGCCGACAGCTCTTCCATCAGCAGGTGCGGCGAGGTGCCGATGCCGGTCGAGCCGTAGTCGATCTTGCCCGGGGCCTTGCGCGCCGCCTCGATGTACTCGTTGAAGGTCTTGTACGGCGAGTCTTCACGAACCGTGAAGCCGAACGTGTAGCCGGAGATGCCGATGATGAACGTGAAGTCGGTCAGCGGATTCCACTGCACCTTCTGCATGTGCGGCACGCGCAGCATGCCCATCGGGTACTGCGAGATGGTGTAGCCGTCGGGCTTGGCCGTGAGCGCCATCGCGCCGGGGCCGATGGTGCCGCCGCCGCCCGGCTTGTTCTCGACGATGATGTTCTGGCCGAGGTACTTGCTGGCGATCTCCGCGAGGGCGCGGTGATGCCGGTCGGTGGAGCCGCCCGCGGGCCACGGCACGATCAGCGTGATGGGCTTGTTGGGGAAGGCCTGGGCGAACGCGGAGCCCATCGGCGCGGCCAGTGCGGCCCCGACGGCGCCGAGCACCATGGCGCGGCGGAAGGTGAGGTGGTTCACGGAGAGTCTCCTGTAGGTTCCGGTCAATGCCGCGGGGAGTCTGCCCCGCGGCGCGAAGAGGCGTGGCCGGGATTTACCCGCGGCGTTTCGCTTCCTGGTCTTGCAACTCGCGCCACATCACCTTGCCCGACCCGGACTTCGGCAACGACGCGACGAACTCGACGATGCGCGGGCTCTTGTAGACCGCCATGTGGTCGTGGGCCCACGCGATGATGTCCTGCTCGGACACCTGGCCCGCGAACGCGGGCCGCAGCACGACGAGCGCCTTCACGGTCTCGCCGCGCTTGACGTCGCTGGCCGCGATGACACACACCTCCTGGATGGCCGGGTGGCGGTACATCAGGCCCTCGACCTCGGCCGGCCACACCTTGAAGCCCGACGCGTTGATCATGCGCTTCAAGCGGTCGACCATGAAGAAGTAGCCGTCCTCGTCCACCTGGGCCAGGTCGCCGGTGCGCAGGAAGCGCTTGCCGTCGATCTCGACGAAGGCGGCCGCGGTGGCCTCGGGGTTGTTCCAGTAGCCCTGCATGACCTGCGGGCCGTGCACGACGATCTCGCCGATCTCGCCCGTGCCGAGTTCCTTCATCGTGGCGGGGTCGACCACGCGCGCGTCGACGTCGAACACCGGGATGCCCAGGCACTGCGGCTTCGGCCGCTGCGGCGGGTTGATGTGCGTGGCCGCCATGGTCTCGGACATGCCGTAGCCCTCGACGTACTGCAGCCCCGTGCGTTCCTTCAGGCGGGCCGCGATGGCCTCGGGCATCGCGGCGCCACCGCCGCGGATGCCGTTCAGGCTCGAGATGTCGTACGGCAGCACGTCGTCGTTCGACAGGAAGTCGATCATCATCGTGGAGATGACCTGCCACGACGAGACCTTGTAGCGTTCGATCAGGCGGGCCGCGGCGACGCGGTCCCAGCGGGGCAGCACGACGACGGTGCCGCCGGAGAACAGCGGGCCGTTCAGGCCGCCGGCCATGCCGGTGACGTGGAAGAACGGCAGCACCGAGAGGTACGTGGTGTCCTGCGCGCGGTTGAACCACTGCAGGCCGCCCACGAGCGTGGACATCACGCTGCGGTGCGTGTGCGCGCACCCCTTCGGGTTGCCGGTGGTGCCCGAGGTGTACGGCATCACGCACAGGTCGTCGGGGCCGGCCGTGAGCGGGCCCGGACGCAGGTTCGCCGCGAGCACGTCGGTCCACAGCACGGTGCCGGGCCGCGTGAGCGGCAGGCGCGGCGCGCGCACGAAGTCGGGCACGGGCAGGTCGGTGGCGCGCTTGACGTAGTCGCTGTACGCGGCCACCACGAGGTGCTTCAGGCCCTGCTCGGGACCGTCGCCCACGAGCGGCTCGATCTCGCCGAACAGGTCCTGCGGGACGATGGCCGTGGTGGCGCCGGTGTCGTGCACGTAGTGCACGAGCTCGGCCGTGCGGTTCATCGGGTTGACGGGCACCACGACGGCGTTCGCGCGCAGGATGCCGTAGTAGGCGAGCATCCATTGCGGGCTGTTCTGCATGTAGAGCAGCACGCGGTCGCCGGCCTTGACGCCACACACCTGCTGCAGGTGGCCGGCGAGGCGTTCCGTCTCGTCCTTGAACTCGCGGAACGTGATGGGCGTGTCGTAGAAGACGATGTACGGCTTGTTCGGGAAGCGGGCCGCGGACACCTCGGCGTTGAACCAGACGTTGGTCTCGGGCAGCGTGAGGTGTTCCGGCAACCCCGGCGGCCAATGGGGGAGATGGCGCTCAGACATCAGGTTGCTCTCGGTAGTTCAGGGCGATCGGGGAAAAGGGTACTGCAATCACGGCGGAGAAAAAATGCGGGAAACACACAGGAACTTTCGAACATCGCCCACCCCTGAAACAGCCGCGGGCCCGAAGGCCCGCGATGTTCCGACGATCGATCAGGGGCGCGGCAGCCAGCGCGCGAGTTCTTCCTTCGCGATGGCGTTGCGGTGCACTTCGTCCGGGCCGTCGGCGAAGCGCAGCGAGCGGGCGCTGGCGTAGGCGTGGGCGAGGCCGAAGTCGTCGCTCATCGCGCCGCCGCCGTGCACCTGCATGGCCCAGTCGATCACCTGGCAGGCCATGTTCGGGGCGACGACCTTGATCATCGCGATCTCCTGCTTCGCGTGCTTGTTGCCCACCGTGTCCATCTTGTAGGCGGCGTTGAGCACGAGGAAGCGGGCCTGGTCGATCATCACGCGGGCGTTGGCGATGCGTTCGCGCGTCACGCCCTGGTCGGCGATCTTGCGGCCGAAGGCGGTGCGGCTCAGCGCGCGCTTGCACATCATCTCGAGCGCGCGTTCGGCGCGACCGATCAGGCGCATGCAGTGGTGGATGCGGCCCGGGCCGAGGCGGCCCTGCGAGATCTCGAAGCCGCGGCCTTCGCCGAGCAGGATGTTGGAGGCCGGCACGCGCACGTTCTCGAACGTGATCTCGGCGTGGCCGTGGGGCGCGTCGTCGAAGCCCAGCACCGGCAGGTGGCGCAGCACGGTGACCCCGGGCGTGTCCATCGGCACGAGGATCATCGACTGCTGCTGGTGGCGGTTCTGGTGGTTCGGGTCCGTCTTGCCCATGAAGATCATGATCTTGCAGCGCGGGTCGTTCGCGCCGGACGTCCACCACTTGCGGCCGTTGATCACGTATTCGTCGCCGTCGCGCAGGATGCTCGACTCGATGTTCGTGGCGTCGGACGAGGCCACGGCCGGTTCGGTCATCGCGAAGGCCGAGCGGATGGTGCCGTCGAGCAGCGGCTTGAGCCACTTCTCATGGTGTTCCGGCGTGCCGTAGCGCACCAGCGTCTCCATGTTGCCGGTGTCGGGGGCCGAGCAGTTGAAGGCCTCGGGGCCCAGGCCGGAGCGGCCCATGATCTCGGCGAGCGGCGCGTACTCGAGGTTCGTGAGGCCGAAGCCGTAGTTCGAGTCGGGCAGGAACAGGTTCCACAGGCCGGCGGCCTTGGCCTTCGTCTTCAGTTCCTCGACGACCTTGGTCGGTTGCCAGGCGTTGCCCGCCTTGCGGTTGGCGTCCACTTCCGCCTCGAACGCGTGTTCGTTCGGGTAGACGTGTTCTTCCATGAACGCGGTGACGCGTTGCTGCAGGCCCTTGACCTTGTCGCTGTACTCGAAATCCATCGGTATCTCCTCTCGTGTTGAACCGGATCGCGGGCCTGGCCGTCGGTCAGCGGGTGCTGACGATGGTCTGCGCCAGTTCCCACGCCTGTTCGGCGAGGGGCCGGGTGCGCTTGCCCGCGGCCAATGCTTCGGTGCTGGAGGCGTTGCCCTGCAGGGCGCGGGCGGTGATGCCCTGGAGGATGCCCACCAGCCGGAACATGTTGAACACGAGATAGTAGGACCACTGGTCCGGCGTGACAGTCTCCGAGGTGCCACGGCCCGTCCGTTTCAGGTAGGTCTTGACGTAGTCCGACTCGGAGGGGATGCCCAGCGATGCCAGGTCGATGCCGGCCAGGCCGCGCGAGGCGTTGGCGGGCATGCGCCAGGTCATGCAGTGGTACGCGAAGTCGACCAGCGGGTGGCCGAGCGTGGAGAGTTCCCAATCGAGCACCGCGAGCACGCGGGGTTCGGTGGGGTGGAACACCATGTTGTCGAGGCGGTAGTCACCGTGGACGATGCGGGTCTCGTCGCCCGCGGGGATGTGCTGCGGCAGCCAGTCGATCAGGTTGTCGGCGGCCTCGATCTTCTCGGTCTCGGCGGCGCGGTATTGCTTGGTCCAGCGGGCCACCTGGCGCTCGATGTAGTTGCCGGGCTTGCCGTAGTCGCCCAGGCCCACGGCCACGGGGTCCACGGTGTGCAGCGCGGCGATCACGCGGTTCATCTCGTCGAAGATGGCCGCGCGTTCGTCGTTGGTCGAGCCGGGCAGCGTGGGGTCCCACATGATGCGGCCGTCGACGCAGTCCATGATGTAGAACATGGTGCCGATGACGTCGGTGTCCTCGCACAGCGCGTACGGCTTGGCGACGGGCACGTTGGTCTTCGACAGGCCGCTGATCACGCGGAACTCGCGGTCCACGGCGTGGGCCGACGGCAGCAGCACGCCCTTGGGCTTGCGGCGCATCACGTAGCGCTTGCCGCCGGCGGTCAGGCGGAAGGTCGGGTTGGACTGGCCACCCTTGAACTGCTCGACGAGCAGGTCGCCGCTGAAACCTTCCACGTGCTTGCGCATGTAGTCGGCGAGGCGGTCGACGTCGAACGCCTGGGCTTCGGAGACGGGACGGGTCCCGACGAACTTCTCGGTGTCGCTCATGGTGTGCGGGTTCGGGTTGTCAGACGATGGACGAGCCGCCGTCCACCACCAGCGCCTGGCCGGTGATGTGGCGCGAGGCCTCGCTCGCGAGGAACACGACGGAGCCCTTCAGGTCCTCCTCGCCGCCGATGCGGCAGAGCGGGGAGCGGGCGATCACGCCCTCCTGGATGCGGTCGAGCAGGCCGGCCGTCATCTTCGACTGGAAGTAGCCCGGGCAGATCGCGTTCACGTTGATGTTGCGCGGGCCCCATTCGGCGGCCAGCGTGCGCGTGAAGTTGATGGCCGCGGCCTTCGACGTGTTGTACGCGATGGTGGTCACGCCCTTGGCCGTGCCCTTGAGGCCGCCCGCGGACGCGATGTTGATGATCTTGCCCTGCTGGCGCGGCAGCATGCTGCGCTTGCCGACCTCGCGCGACAGGAAGAACGGCGCGGTGACGTTGAGGTTCATCACCTTGAACCAGGCCTCGTCGGGGAAGTCTTCCGCGGGCGCGGCCCAGTTGGCGCCGGCGTTGTTGATCAGGATGTCGATCTGCCCATGGCGTTCCAGCACCTTCGACACGAGGCCGGGGATCTGGTCGAACTTCTGCAGGTCGTTCTGGACGGGCATGACGTCGTCGATGCCCAGCGCCTTCAGGTGCGCCTCGGCTTCGGCGAGTTCGTCCGCCTTGCGCGCGGTGATGACGAGCTTGCAGCCCATCTCGCCGAGGGCTTCGGCCATCTGGAGACCGAGGCCGCGCGAGCCGCCGGTGACGAGCGCGACCTTGCCGTCGAGCTTGAAGAGGTTCTTGACGCTCATGGGGTGTGGCGAATGAGGGGGAGGGGATGTCACGGGGCCGGGGCCCCGTGACGCGGGCTGCCGAAGGTCAGACGACTTCGAACAGGCCGGCCGCACCCTGGCCGCCGCCGATGCACATCGTCACGACGACGTACTTGGCGCCGCGGCGCTTGCCTTCGATCAGCGCGTGGCCCGTCAGGCGCGAGCCGGTGACGCCGTACGGGTGGCCCACCGCGATGGCGCCGCCGTTGACGTTGAGGCGGTCGTCGGGGATGCCCAGCTTGTCGCGGCAGTACAGCACCTGCACGGCGAAGGCTTCGTTCAGTTCCCACAGGCCGATGTCGCTGACCTTCAGGCCCGTCTGCTTCAGCAGCTTGGGGATCGCGAAGACCGGGCCGATGCCCATTTCGTCGGGCTCGCAGCCGGCGACCGCGAAGCCGCGGAAGATGCCCATGGGCTTGATGCCGCGCTGTTCGGCGAGCTTGCTGTTCATCAGCACGCAGGCCGACGAGCCGTCCGAGAACTGGCTGGCGTTGCCGGCGGTGATCACGCCGCCCGGCAGGGCCGAGCGGATCTTCGCGACGGCTTCGAGCGTGGTGTCGGCGCGGATGCCTTCGTCGGCCGAGATGGTGACTTCCTTGGTCGTCAGGCGGCCGGTTTCCTTGTCGGCCACGCCCATGATGGTGGTCATCGGGGCGATCTCGTCGTTGAACTTGCCGGCGGCCAGCGCGGCGGCGGCGCGCTGCTGGCTGCGCACGCCGTATTCGTCCTGCGATTCCTTCGAGATCTTGTAGCGCGACGCCACCTGTTCGGCGGTCTGCAGCATGCTCCAGTAGATCTCGGGCTTGCGCTCGAGCATCGACGGGTCGAGGCGCATGTGGCGGTTGGTCTCGTTCTGCACGCACGAGATGGACTCCACGCCGCCGCCGATGGCGACCTGCACGCCGTCCACGAGGATGCTGTGCGCGGCCATCGCGATGGCCTGCAGGCCCGACGAGCAGAAGCGGTTGATGGTGACGCCGGCCGTGGTGACGGGCAGGCCGGCGCGCAGCGCGGCCACGCGGGCGATGTTGCCGCCGGTGGTGCCTTCGGACAGCGAGCCGCCGAGGAACACGTCCTCGACTTCGGCCGGGTCGATGCCGGCGCGCTTGACGGCGTGCTCGATCGAATGGGCGGCCAGCGTGGCGCCATAGGTCATGTTGAAGGCACCCTTCCAGCTCTTGGCGAGGCCGGTGCGGGCGGTGGAGACGATGACTGCGTCGGTCATGATGGTTCCTTGACGATTCGTGTTCTGTGCCGTGTCACCCCGGCGAACGCCGGGGCCCACTGCGTGCGGTGGTCCCGGCTTTCGCCGGGATGACGGCCGGTTAATTGAAAGACTTGCCCTCTTCCGCCAGCTTCACGAGCAGCGGCGCCGGCGTCCAGAACTTCGCATCGGAGCCGGGCTCGGCCGCGAAGCGCTTCAGCGCGCGGATGACGTTGGGCAGGCCCACCTGGTCGGCGTAGAGCATCGGGCCGCCGCGGTGCGCGGGGAAGCCGTAGCCGTTCAGGTACACGATGTCGATGTCGGACGCGCGCTGCGCGATGCCTTCCTCGAGGATGCGGGCGCCTTCGTTGACCATCGCGAAGATGGCGCGTTCGACGATCTCCTCGTCGCTCACCTTGCGCGGCGTGATGCCGCGTTCCTTGCGGAAGTCGGTGATCATCTGGTCGACCGCGGGATCGGGGATCGGGTCGCGCTTGCCGGCTTCGTACTTGTAGAAGCCCGCGCCCGTCTTCTGGCCGAAGCGGCCGGCCTCGGCGAGGCGGTCGGCGACGATGGGGATGTAGGCGTCGGGGTTGGCTTCCTTGCGGCGCTTGCGGCCGGCGTAGCCGATGTCGAGGCCGGCGAGGTCACCCATGCGGTAGATGCCCATGGCCAGGCCGAACTTCTCGAGGGCCTTGTCGATCTGCTGCGGCGACGCGCCGGCGTTCAGCGCCTCGTTGGCGGCCGCGCCGTAGCGGGCCACGATGCGGTTGCCGATGAAGCCGTCGCACACGCCCGACACCACGGCGATCTTCTTGATCTTCTTCGCGAGCTGCATCGACGTGGCGAGCACGTCCTTGCCGGTCTTCGCGCCACGCACCACTTCCAGCAGGCGCATCACGTTGGCCGGGCTGAAGAAGTGCAGGCCGATGACGTCCTGCGGGCGCTTCGTGAACGCGGCGATCTGGTCGAGGTTCAGCGCCGACGTGTTGGAGGCCAGGATCGCGCCGGGCTTCATCACTTCGTCGAGCGTCTTGAACACGGTCTCCTTGACCTCGATGCTCTCGAACACGGCCTCGATGGCGAGGTCGACGTTCTTGAAGCCGTCGTAGCTGAGCGTGGGCGTGATCAGGGCGAGGCGCTCGTCGAGCTTCTCCTGCGTGATCTTGCCCTTCTTGAGCGAGCTCTCGTAGTTCTTGCGGATGGTGGCGAGGCCCTTGTCGAGCGCTTCCTGCTTGGCTTCGAGCAGCACGACCGGGATGCCGGCGTTGATGAAGCTCATCGCGATGCCGCCACCCATGGTGCCGGCGCCGATGATGCCCACCGACTTGATCTCGCGCACCGGCGTGTCTTCCGGCACGTCGGAGATCTTCGAGGCGGCGCGTTCGGCCTGGAAGATGTGGCGCAGCGCGCGCGATTCCGGCGTCTGCATCAGGCCGAGGAACAGGTCCCGTTCGGTCTTCAGGCCCTCGTCGAACGACTTGCCGACGGAGGCGGCCACGGCTTCCACGCACTTCAGCGGGGCCGGGAAGTTCTTCGAGACGGCGCCGACGGTGTTGCGGGCGAACTGCAGGAAGGCCTCGGCGTTCGGCTGCTTGACCTTCAGGTCGCGCACGCGCTTGAGCGGCAGCTTGTCGGCCACGGCCTTCTCGGCGAACTTGACGGCGCCGTCGACCAGGTCGCCGTCGATGATGGCGTCGAGCAGCGGGGTGCCGGCGAACTTCGCGGCGGGCACGGGCGCGCCGGACACGATCATGTTCAGCGCTGTCTCGAGGCCCACGAGGCGCGGCAGGCGCTGCGTGCCGCCGGCGCCCGGCAGCAGGCCGAGCTTGACTTCGGGCAGGCCCAGCTGGGCATCGGCCTTGGCCACGCGGAAGTGCGCGCCGAGGGCCAGTTCGAGGCCGCCGCCGAGCGCGACGCCGGCGATGGCCGCCACCACGGGCTTCGAGGACCCTTCGATCGCCTTGATCACGTTGCCGAGGTTGGGCTCCCAGCCGGACTTGGGCGTGCCGAACTCGCGCACGTCGGCGCCGCCCGAGAACGCACGGTCCGTCCCCGTGATGACCAGCGCCGTGACCTTCGGGTCGGCGAGCGCGCGGTCGAGGCCTTCGACGATGCCGACGCGCAGCGCGTGGCCGAGGCCGTTGACCGGCGGGTTCGTCAACGTGACGACCGCGACGGCGCCACGCACCTCGTACTGGGTGGAAGGTTGGTTGCTCATGTTCGGGGGTTCCTCTTGGCGGCTGACGGTGGAGGGGAACTGGGTTCTGCAACAGCCCGGTGCGGAATGTCTCGTTGTTCCGCTATGCAGACCAGAATTTTGAAAAGTGGACTATCCTAGCCAGACCCATCCGCCTTGTAAACGGGGCGAATCCGGATCTCAACCCGGAAGTAGGTCGTGAAATGCCCGGCGACGCAATCACCAGCGTGACATCGAAGGGCTTTTTCGACGGAGGGAAAGTTCCAATTTCAAAATTTCAGTTTCGCGATGCAGAATAGCGAATCGCTACGGCACGTGCCCAGGAGACGACCCGAATGAACTTCGAATACACCCCCGAACAGCAGGCCTTCCGCCAGGAAGTCCGCACCTTCCTGGAGTCCGCGCTCCCGGCCGACATCCGCGAACGCGCCGCCGCCGGCAAGCGCCTCGAGAAGGACGACATCGTCCGCTGGCAGAAGATCCTCCACGCCAAGGGCTGGGGCTGCAGCAGCTGGCCCACGCAGTACGGCGGCACGGGCTGGAACTCGGTGCAGCGCCACATCTTCGACGAGGAGTGCGCCGAACTGGGCACCCCGATGCAGTTGCCGTTCGGCCTCAAGATGGTGGCCCCGGTGATCATGCGTTTCGCCAACGAGGCCCAGAAGGCCCACTTCCTGCCGCGCATCCTGGCGGCGGAAGACTGGTGGTGCCAGGGCTATTCGGAACCGGGCGCCGGCTCCGACCTGGCCTCGCTCAAGACCCGCGCCGTGCGCGGCACCGACGCCGACGGCGAGCACTACATCGTCAACGGCCAGAAGACCTGGACCACGCTGGGCCAGTACGCCGACTGGATCTTCTGCCTGGTGCGCACGAGCACCGAAGGCCGCCAGCAGGAAGGCATCTCGTTCCTGCTGATCAACATGAAGACGCCGGGCATCACCGTGCGCCCCATCATCATGCTCGACGGCGAGCACGAGGTGAACGAGGTCTGGTTCGAGAACGTGCGCGTGCCGGTCGAGAACCGCGTGGGCGAGGAGAACAAGGGCTGGACGTACGCCAAGTTCCTGCTGGGCCACGAACGCACCGGCATCGCCGGCGTGGGCCGCTCGAAGGCCGCGCTCAAGCGCCTGAAGTCGCTGGCCCGCCGCCAGCCGGGCGACAACGGCCGCCCCATCATCGAGGACGTGCGCTTCCGCGACCGCCTCGCCCAGGTCGAGCTGGAACTGATGGCGCTCGAGATCACGAACCTGAAGGTCATCGCGGGCGAGGACAAGCACCTGCCGCCGGGCCCCGAGGCCTCGATGCTGAAGATCAAGGGCTCCGAGATCCAGCAGCTGCTGACCGAACTCACGGTGCAGGCCCTGGGCCCGTACGCGCTGCCGTACCTGCCGGAGCGCCTGGAAGCCGGCTGGACGGGCGAGCCGCTCGCGCCGCAGTTCGCCCCGCGCGACGCGGCCGCCACCGGCCACTACTTCAACGTGCGCAAGACCACCATCTACGGCGGCTCGAGCGAAGTGCAGAAGAACATCATCGCCCAGATGATCCTGGGCCTCTGAGCCCCCTGGACGCGAACGGAGAACACCCATGGATTTCAATTTCACCGAAGAACAAGTCGCCATCCAGGACAGCCTGCGCCGCTTCCTGACGAAGGACTACGGTTTCGAGCAGCGCCGCACCATCGCCAAGTCGGCCGACGGCTTCAGCCGCGAGGCCTGGGCCACGTACGCCGAACTGGGCCTGCTGGCCCTGCCGTTCTCCGAGGAGCACGGCGGCCTCGGCGGCAACTCGGTCGACGCGATGATCGTGATGGAGACGCTCGGCACGAACCTCGCGCTCGAGCCGTACCTGGCGACGGTCGTCGTGGCCGGCAGCCTGATCGCCGACGTGGGTTCGGACGCCCAGCGCGACACGCTGCTCGGCGGCATCACCGGCGGTGAACTGCTGGTGTCGCTCGCCCACCAGGAGCCGGGCGCCCGCTACAACCGCCAGCACGTCGCCACCAGCGCGAAGAAGGAAGGCGACGGCTACGTGCTCAACGGCCACAAGGCCGTGGTGCTGGGCGCGCCGTCGGCCGACCAGCTGCTGGTGTCGGCCCGCACGTCGGGCGCCGCGTTCGACGCGAACGGCATCACGCTGTTCGTGGTGGACCCGAAGGCCGCCGGCGTCACCGTCACCGGTTACGTCAACCAGGACGGCCAACGCGCCGGCGAGGTGGTGCTGAAGAACGTCAAGGTGGGCGCCGACGCGGTGCTGGGCAAGGTGGACGGCGCGCTCGCCGGCATCGAACGCGCGATCGACCGCGGCATCGCCGGCCTGTGCGCCGAGGCCGTGGGCATCATGACCGCGCTCAACGCCACCACGCTCGACTACCTGAAGCAGCGCAAGCAGTTCGGCGTGCCCATCGGCAAGTTCCAGGCCCTGCAGCACCGCATGGCCGAGATGGCCATCGCCGCGGAGCAGTCGCGTTCGATGGCCACGCTGGCCGCGCTGCGCGCCGATTCGGCGGACGCCGCCGAACGCAGCCGCGCCGTGTCGGGCGCCAAGGCCTACATCGGCCAGGCCCTGCGCAAGGTGGGCCAGGACGCGGTGCAGATGCACGGCGGCATGGGCGTGACCGACGAGCTGATGGCCGCGCACTACTTCAAGCGCCTGACCATCATCAACGCGACCTTCGGCGACACGGACCACCACCTGGCCCGCTTCAGCGACACGCTGCTGACGGCCTGACCGTTCGCACCCTCGAGGACACGGGCCCGCTTGGGCCCGTTCCCCGTTCCGCCTTCGTGAGGAAACTGACCCGTGAGTGACATCATCAACCGCCGCGACCTCGACTTCCAGGTGTTCGAGGTGCACGACGCCGAATCGCTGACGCGCCGCGAGCGCCACGCCGACCACAGCCGCGAGACGTTCACCGCGACGCTCGACACGGCCCAGGCCATCGCCACCGACAAGTTCGCGCCGCACAACCGCGAGTCCGACGAGAACGAGCCCACGTTCGACGGCCAGAAGGTCACGATCATCCCGGCCGTGAAGGACGCGCTGGAAGCCTACTGCGCGGCCGGCATGATGTCGCCCACGAAGGACTACGAGCAGGGTGGCATGCAGCTGCCGGTGCTGGTGGCGCAGGCCGCGTCGGCGATGTTCAAGAGCGCGAACGGCCCCACGCTGTCGTACGTCGGGCTCACGTCGGGCAACGCCAACGTGATCCAGAACTTCGGCACCGAGCGCCAGAAGAACAAGTACCTCGCCTCGCTGCTGTCGGGCCGCTTCTTCGGCACGATGGCGCTCACCGAACCGCAGGCTGGCTCGAGCCTGTCCGACCTGACGACCAGCGCCACGCCCAACGGCGACGGCACCTACTCGATCAAGGGCAACAAGATCTTCATCTCGGGCGGCGACCACGAGATGACCGAGAACATCGTGCACCTGGTGCTCGCGCGCATCCCCGGCGCGCCGGCGGGTGTGAAGGGCATCTCGCTGTTCACGGTGCCGAAGTTCCACACCGATGAAGACGGGAAAGTTGGCGAGCGCAACGACGTCGCGCTCGCGGGCCTGATCCACAAGATGGGCTGGCGCGGCACCACGTCCACCATGCTGTCGTTCGGCGAGAAGGGCCAGTGCATCGGCGAACTCGTGGGCGAGGAGCACAAGGGCCTGGCCTGCATGTTCCAGATGATGAACGAGGCGCGCATCGGCGTCGGCATGGGCGCGGTGATGTACGGCTACCGCGGCTACCTGGCCTCGCTGCAGTACGCGCGCGAACGGCCGCAGGGCCGCCTGCCGGGCAACAAGAACCCGCTCGACCCGCAGGTGCAGCTCATCGAACATGCCGACATCCGCCGCATGCTGCTCGCGCAGAAGGCGTACGTCGAAGGCGCGCTGTCGCTGGGCCTGTACGCCGCACGCCTGGTCGACGACCAGCGCACGGGCGAGAGCGAACAGCAACGCGCCGAAGCCGGCCTGCTGCTGGACCTGCTCACGCCCATCGTCAAGTCGTGGCCGTCGCAGTGGTGCCTGGAGGCCAACAGCCTGGCCATCCAGATCCACGGCGGCTACGGCTACACGCGCGAGTACCCGGTGGAGCAGTACTACCGCGACAACCGCCTGAACATGATCCACGAGGGCACCCACGGCATCCAGGCGCTGGACCTGCTGGGCCGCAAGGTGATGATGCAGAAGGGCGCCGCGCTCGAGCTGCTGGGCCGCGAGGTGCGCAGGACCATCGCCGAGGCCGAGGGCAGCGAAGGGCTGCGGCCGTTCGGCGAGGCGCTGGGCGCCGCGTGGAACGACGTGCTCGAGACCGTTCGCAAGATCGGCTCGGTGCTCGCCGACGACGGCGACCGCGCGCTCGCGAACGCCGCCGTGTTCCTGGAAGCGTTCGGCCACACCGTGATGGCGTGGACGTGGTTGCGCCAGGCCGTCGTCGCGTCGAAGGCGCTGCCGTCGGCGTCGGGCGACGAGGACCGCGACTTCTACCTCGGCAAGCTGCGCGCGTGCCAGTGGTTCTTCCGCTGGGAACTGCCGCGCAACGGGCCGCAGCACGCGCTGCTGCGCAGCCTCGATGACTCGACCTTCACGATGTCGCCGTCCTGGTTCTGACACGGCCCTCCCGATGAACGACGCAGTCCCCGAGGGCTTCACCCCGCTCAAGCGGGGCGGCCCGTACTTCTCCCAGCTCGGACCGCTCTACAGCCGCCGCGACGAGTTCGACATGGTCGTGCTCGGCCTGCGCGTCACCGAGGCGCACACGAACATGATCGGCATCACGCACGGCGGCATGCTGGTCACGTACGCCGACGGCGCGCTGGGCATCAACCTGTCCGTCGCGCGCGGCGTGCCACGGTCCTTCGTGACGGTGCACCTGTCGAACGACTTCATCGACTCGGGCCGGCCGGGCGACTGGCTCGAGGCCCACGTGCGCATCCGCAAGATGGGCAAACGCCTGTCGTTCGCCGACTGCGAGCTCAAGGTGGGTGACAAGACCCTCCTGCGCAGCAACGGCGTGTTCGCCTCCATCAACCCGCCGGGCGAGCCCGTGCCCAACGACGGCTGACGCCGCGCCTCCCATGCAGAAGATCCATGTGCTGTTGAAGAAGGAAGAGCTCGACGGCGAGCGCCTCGACAGCAAGGTCGTCATCGTCCTCGACATCCTGTTCGCCACCACCACGATGGTGGGTGTGCTCGCCGACGGCGCCGCGGCGGTCGTGCCCATGGCCGACGGCCCGTCCGCGCTGGCAGAGGTGGCGCGCCGGCCCGAAGGCAGCTGCCTGCTGGCCGGTGAACTGAACGCGGAGACACTTCCGGGTTTCCTGGCGGCCACGCCGTCGAACCTGATCGCCGAGGGCGTGAAGGGCCGCACGCTGGTCTACGCCACCACCAACGGCACGCCGGCCGTGCTCGCCTCGAAGGGCGCGCACGCGGTGTACGTGGCGGCGCTCACCAACGCGAAGGCGGTGGTGGACCATGTGATCGAACACCACCCCGATCGCACCGTGCTGATCGTGTGCGCCGGGTCGGCCGGGCGTTTCAACCTCGAGGACTTCTATGGGGCCGGCTACTTCGTGTCGCTCTTCCGTGCGGTCGGTGGCGGGCGCGACTACACGGACGCGGCGCTGGCCGCCGGCCTGCTGCACGCACAGGGCGAGAGCCAGCCCGAACAGCGCCACGCCCTGTGGCTCGCCCGCGTGGGCCGGCGCATGCTGTCGAAGGGGCTCGAGGACGAAGTGCGCTATGCCGCGCGCAAGAGCTGGCTCGACGTGGTGCCGCGGTTCCAGGACGGCGTCGTCACGCTGCTGCGCTGACCTCCGGCTCAGTCGAGCGACAGGCCCGGGCCGTCCCCGACGCCGCGCAGCTGCGCCGCCTCCGCCGCCACCCGCGCCGCGAACGCCCCGGGCGTGCCGCCCAGCACCGTGCTGCCGGCGGCCTCGAAGTGCTCGCGCAGCGCGGGTGACTTCAGCACGGCCGCGAACGCGGCGTTCAGGCGATCTACCACCCCTGCCGGCGTGCCCGCGGGCGCGAACACCCCGAACACCGACGCGAGGTTGGCGGCAGGGAAGCCCGCTTCGGTGAAGGTGGGCACGTCGGGCAGCGTGTCGAGGCGCCTCGGGCTGCCCACCGCCAGCGCGCGCAGGCGCCCGGCCGCGACGTGCGCGCGCTGCAGCGGCCCCGCGTTCGTCAGCAGCAGTTCGAACTGGCCCGCCAGGGCATCGTTGACCTGGTGGCCGCCACCCGCGTACGGCACGTGCGTGAGCGCGATGCCCGCGGCGGCCTGCACGCGCGCCAGCACGCGGTGGCCGGTGGTGCCCACGCCGGACGTGGCCCAGCGCAGGCGGCCGGGCGCGGCGCGCGACTGCGCCACCACGTCGGCGAGCGTGCGGCCCGTGAAGGCCGGCGTGGCCACGAGCAGCGCCGGCGTCTCGAGCACCGCGATGACCGGCTCGACGGACCGGGGCTGCAGGAACAGCGGCGCGATGGCCGAGTAGCAGAGCGTACGGCCGTCGGGGCGCGCGCGGGCGAGGGTGTCGAGCGCGATGAGGCCGGCGGCGCCGGGGCGGTGCTCGACCTGGACGGACACCCCGAGCAGGGGCTCGAGGGCCTGCGCCAACCGGCGCGCCGCGTCGTCGCTGAGCCCGCCGGGCGGGTAGGCGACGATCAGGCGCAGGGGCGGAGGTGACGCCGCGCCCACGGGGCCGGCGGCGGCCAGCAGCAGCCAGGTGCGACGGTCCATCGAAGGCACTTCAGCGCCGCGTGGCGGCATGCCGCCGCGCCGCCTGGTGGGCGAGGTCCGAGAACATCGTGACCGCGCGGCCGGTGTCGTCGGCGCGGCGCACGAGGGTCAACGGCGCGTCGAGCCGGCCGCCTTCGGCGAGGCGCCGGTACGCCACCGCGTGCGGATGGATGCCCTCCATCGACGCGGGCACCACGCTCACGCCGACGCCCGCGGCGACGAGGCTCAGCCCCGTCATCATGCGTTCGACCTCCGCGGCCACGTGCGGCACGAAACCGTGCTCCTCGCACAGCGCGAGCAGGTTGGCGTAGAGGCCCGGCGCGCCGGGGCGGCGCACGAGGATGAACGGTTCGGCCGCGAGCTGGCGCAGCGCCACCGGCCGCGGGCGGGTGGCGCGGCCGGTGGCGAGCACGTGGTCGGAGGGCAGGGCGACCCGCACCGGCTCGTGCAGCAGCGGCGTGAAGACGAGGCCCGGTGGCCGCGCCACGGGCACCCGCAGGATGCCGCAGTGCAGCCGGCCGGACGCGACCGCCTCGGTCAGGTCGGCGGCGTTGAGTTCGCTGATCTCGAGGTCGATGCCCGCGTGCCGTGCGCGGAACGCGCGCAGCAGCTGCGGCGTGAAGGCATGGGCTGCGGCCGAACTCGTGAACGCGACGCTCAGTCGGCCGTACTGGCCCGACGCCACGCGCGCCATCAGCCGCTCGACGGCGTCCACGTCGCCCACGATGCGACGGGCCTCGTCGAGCAGCAGCGCGCCCGCGTCGGTGAGTCGCGTGCCCTTCGGGTGGCGGGTGAACAGGCGCACGTCGAGCTGCGCCTCGAGCGCGCGGATCTGCTGGCTGAGCGGCGGCTGCTTCATGCCCAGCCGCTCCGCGGCCGTGGTGATCTGCCCGGTCTCGGCCACCGCGAGGAAGTAGCGCAGCTGTCGGACTTCGAGCGGGTGACGGGGCGTGTCGTCGGTGGAAGCCATGGTCGGCGGAAGGGGGCGGAGGACCGATTGAGCCGCGCCGCGCGCCGCGCCGCATTCGCGGAACTGCGTAGCGTGCGCGCTTTCCCTGATGCGGTCGTGTCCGGCCTCCCGGCGCCGGTCGTGCGTGCGGGCGCCGCCATATGCCGTCGGTATGCAAATGCGCCGTTCACGTCTTTGACCGTGATGTCGGCACGTTCGACGATGCCTCCTCTTTCAACGAACCGGAGCCGTCGCCATGCGCCTCGTCCAGCGTCCCCTCGAATGTGTGTTCACCGCGGCCGCCGTGCTGCTCTCGACCGGCTGCGGAGGTGACGACGACGTCGTCACGCCGCCCGTGGCGACCGAGTCGGCGCCCACGGCCGCCACCTGCCCGACCGAAGTGGCGGCCGTGGCGAAGTGCCTGTCCGGCAAGGACTCGGCCGGCGCGTACTACTTCATCGCGATGCCCACCACCTGGAACAACACCCTCGTGCTGCACGCGCACGGCGGCCCCGAACTGGGCGGCGCGCCCACGTCGGCCGACCGGTCCGCCGAGGACCTCGTGCGCTGGGCCGTGATGGTCAAGGCCGGCTACGCCTGGGCGGGGTCGACCTTCCGCCAGGGCGGTGTCGAGGTGCGTGCCGCGGCGGCCGACACCGAACGCCTGCGCGGCATCTTCCGTTCGCACGTGGCGCAGCCGCGCCGCACCATCCTGCACGGCCAGTCGTGGGGCGCGAACGTGGCGGCCAAGGCGGCCGAGACGTACACCGCGGCCACCTCGGGTGGTGTCGCGCCGTACGACGCGGTGCTGCTCACGAGCGGCGTGCTCGGCGGCGGCACCCATTCATACGACTTCCGCCTCGACCTGCGCGTGCTGTACCAGCACCTCTGCAACAACCACCCGCGGCCGTCGGAGCCGCAGTACCCGCTGGCCATCGGCCTGCCGAAGGAGTCGACGATGACCTCGGCCGACCTGCAGGCCCGCACCGCCGAATGCCTCGCGCTCGACAAGCCGGCGGCGCAACGCACCGCCGAGCAGCAGCAGAAGGTGCAGACGATCGTGGACGTGATCAAGATCCCCGCCAGCTCGATCCAGTCGCACCTGAACTGGGGCACGTTCCACTTCAAGGACATCACGCACCTGCGCACGGGCGGCGCGAGCCCGTTCGGCAACGTGGGCGCGGTGTACGCGGGTTCGGCGGACGACGCCGCGCTGAACGCCGCGGTGCTCCGCTTCACGGCCGACCCTGCGGCCTACCGCAAGTTCGCGGAGGACACGGACCTCGCCGGGAAGATCCCGGTGCCCGTGCTGACGCTCAAGGCCGTCAACGACCCCACCGCCTTCGTCGAGCTCGACGCGTACTTCAAGACCACGATGGCGGCGGGCGGCAGCGCCGACCGGCTGGTGCAGACCTTCGCCGACTTCGCGACGCACAGCTACCTGAGCGACCCGACCTACGTCGCGCTGATGGACCGGCTGATGGCCTGGGTGGACCAGGGCACCAAGCCGACGCCGGACAGCGTGGCGGCGAAGTGCCCCGAGTTCGAGGCGACGTTCGGTGCGGGGTGCAAGTTCCTGCCGGCGTACCAGACGCCGTCGCTGGTGTCGCGGGTGCCGGAGCGGACGCGGCCCTGACGAACCCCGTCATCCCGGCGAACGCCGGGGTGACATCGGAGGGCTCAGCGCAGCAGCGACGCCTCGAGCCGCGACACCGTCTCGATCAGCCGCGGCCGCACCTCGTTCAGCAGGAATTCCTTCGACAGGTTGAACGAGGGCCCGCCGCAGTTGATGGCCATGGGCGGGAGCCCGTTGCCCGGCTGGAAGGCGCGGGCGATGCCGTTCACGTCCTTCTGCCAGTCGCCGAAGGAGCACGTGACACCGAGGGTGCGGTAGTCCTCCACCGCGCGTTCGATGCCGTCGCGGATGTCGGGCCAGGCCACCTCGTCGAGTTCCTGCACGCGTTCCATGAAGTCGAGCCGCTCGCGGTCGGGGATGGCGGCGAGGTAGGCGCGGCCGATGGCCGACGACGCCACCGGGATGCGCGAGCCCACGTCGAGGCTCAGCGTGAGGGCGGCCGAGCTTCGGCAGTTCTCGACGTAGATCATCGAGAGCCGGTCGCGCGTGCCGAGCGACACCATCGAGCGCGACAGGTCGGCCAGCTCCTGCATCAGCGGGCGGGCGATCTGGCGCACGTCGAGGCGCGCCAGCATGGCGCTGCCGAGCGACAGCGTGGCGGTGCCCAGGCGGTACTTGCCGCTTTCTTCCACCTGGATCAGGTAGTCGAGTTTCGTGAGCGTGGAGGTCAGGCGCGAGACCGTCGACTTCGGCAGCTTGCAGCGCTGCGCGATCTCCTGGTTGCCGAGCGCCTTGTCGCCGGAACGGAAACACGCGAGCACTTCGAGGCCGCGGGCCAGCGCGGTGACGAAGTGGCGGTCTTCCTTGGGGTTGGGCTTGGTGGCGGTCTTGGCAGGGGCGTTCATCGGGATCGGCGTTTCGCGGAAGCGGCGTCTGAAAAGTGGAACATAAATCCGCAAATTGCGGGGTGATGGCAATCCCGGGTGGGGTTCGTACCGGGCGTCGGCATACTCGATCCCGCCTGGACAAGGTGGTGCGCCCCGCCAGAAGTTGACAGGGAACCCACCAGCATCAACAATCTCAATCCGTTTTTATAAGCAGAATATTGTTCTGCAATGCAGTCCAAAAGTCCAGGACTTCATTCGCATGGAGAGAGACATGAGCAGTGATTCGATGAACGTCCTCGGCTTGGTGGGGGCGGGTGTGATGGGCATGGGCATCGCGCAGATCGCCGCGCAGGCGGGCCTGACGGTGCGGGTGTTCGACGTGCGCGACGGCGGCGCCGCCAATGGTTGCCAGAAGCTGGCCGAAACGCTGGCCAAGCTCCAGGAGAAGGGCAAGCTGACGGCCGAGCAGGTGGCCGCGGCCACCGCCCGGGTCAGCCCGGTGGGTTCGCTCGCCGAACTGGCCGGTTGCGACGTGGTGGTGGAAGCCATCGTCGAGGACCTGAAGGCCAAGCAGTCGCTGTTCGCCGAACTGGAGGGCATTGTCGGTGATGGCTGCGTGCTCGCGAGCAACACGTCGTCGCTGTCCGTCACCGCCATCGCCGCCGGCCTGAAGCGGCCGCAGCGCGTGGCCGGCTTCCACTTCTTCAACCCGGTGCCGGTGATGAAGGTGGTGGAGGTGGTCGACGGCCTGCTGACCGACCCCGCCGTGACCGACGGCCTGCTCGCGCTGGGCCGACGCCTCGGCCACACCGCGGTGCGTGCGAAGGACACCCCCGGCTTCATCGTGAACCACGCCGGCCGCGGCTTCAGCACCGAGGCGCTGCGCGTCGTGCAGGAAGGCGTGTGCGACATCCCCGCCGCCGACCGCGTGCTGCGCGAGGTGGCCGGGTTCATCATCGGCCCGTTCGAGCTGATGGACATCACCGCGCTCGACGTGTCGCACCCGGTGATGGAATCCATCTACCACCAGTATTACGAAGAGCCGCGCTACCGGCCGAACCCGCTGACGCGCCAGATGCTGTCGGCGGGCATCGTGGGCCGCAAGGTGGGCCGCGGCTTCTACCAGTACGACAACGGCCAGCGCGTGGCGGTGCCCGAAGCGGCGGCGCCCACGGCCAAGCCGTCGTCGGTGTGGCTCGCCCCGGGCATGCCCACGGTGATCGCCGACCTCGTGGCCATCGCCGGCGTGCAGATCGACTCGGGCGCGACGCCCCGGTCCGACAGCCTGTGCGTGGTGGCCCCGGTGGGTGACGACGCCACCACCGTCGCGCTGCAGCTGGGCCTCGATCCGGCGCGCACCGTCGGTGTGGAAACGCTGTTCGACACGAGCCGCCGCCGCGTCGTGATGACCACGCCGGCCACCACGGCCGCGTGGCGCGACGCCGCCCACGCGCTGTTCGCCGCCGACGGCAAGCCCGTCACCGTGATCCGCGACAGCGCGGGCCTCGTGGCCCAGCGCGTGGTGGCCACCATCGTGAACATCGCCGCCGACATCGCGCAGCAACGCATCGCCACGCCGGCCGACATCGACCGCGCCGTGTCCCTCGGCCTGAACTACCCGTTCCCGCCGCTGGCCTGGGGCGACCGCCTCGGCGCACGCACCGTGCTCACCATCCTCGAGCGCATGTTCGCCTTCTACGGCGACGCCCGTTATCGCCCGAGCCCGTGGCTCAAGCGCCGCGCCCAACTCGGCCTGTCGCTGCTGACCGAAGAATCCTGACCTGCTGGGAACCCCATCCATGGACCTCACATTCACCCCCGAAGAACAAGCCTTCCGCGAGGAAGTGCGCTCGTTCGTGCGCACCAAGCTGCCGGAGAGCATCCGCCACAAGGTCATGAACAGCCTGCGCCTCACGCGCGACGACCACGTGCTGTGGCAGCGCACGCTGCACGAGCGCGGCTGGGGCGGCCCCGGCTGGACGAAGGAATTCGGCGGCCCGGGCTGGAACGCCGTCGAGCAGTACATCTTCGAGGAAGAGTGCGCCGCCGGTGGCGCGCCGCGCCTGATCCCGTTCGGCATCAAGATGGTGGCGCCGGTCATCATGGCCTTCGGCTCGCCCGAGCAGCAGCAGCGTTTCCTGCCGAAGCTCAGCAGCGCCGAGGAATGGTGGTGCCAGGGCTACTCGGAGCCGGGTTCGGGCTCCGATCTCGCCTCGCTGAAGATGCGCGCGGTGCGCGGCGTGGACGCCAAGGGCGACCACTTCGTCGTGAACGGCCAGAAGACGTGGACCACGCTCGGCCAGTACGCCGACTGGATCTTCTGCCTCGTGCGCACCGACCCGCAGGCCAAGGCCCAGCGTGGCATCAGCTTCCTGCTGATCGACATGAAGTCGCCCGGCATCACGGTGCGCCCCATCATCACGCTCGACGGCGCCCATGAAGTGAACGAGGTGTGGTTCGAGGACGTGCGCGTGCCGGCCGAGAACCTCGTGGGCGAAGAGAACAAGGGCTGGACGTACGCCAAGTTCCTGCTGGGCCACGAGCGCAGCAACATCGCCGGCATCGGCATCGCCAAGCGCGAACTCGCGCGCCTCAAGCGCGTGGCCGCCACCGAGCAGAAGCGCGGCCGCCCGCTGCTCGAAGACCCGCTGTTCTCCGCGAAGGTGGCCCAGGTCGAGGTGGACCTCACCGCGCTCGAGATGACCAACCTGCGCGTGCTGTCGGCCGAGAAGGACAAGCGCGCGCCGGGCCCGGCCGCGTCCATCCTGAAGATCAAGGGCACCGAGATCCAGCAGGCCATCACCGAGCTGCTGCTGCAGGCCGTGGGCCCGTACGCGCTGCCGTACATCCCCGAGGCGCTGGCTGCCGGCTACTCGGCCGAGGCCGTGGGGCCGCAGTACGCCGCGTCGCTCGCGGCGCACTACTGCAACATGCGCAAGCTCTCGATCTACGGCGGGTCCAACGAGATCCAGAAGAACATCATTTCCCAGCAGCTGCTGGGCCTGTAAGGAACGTTTGTCATGGACTTCAACTTCAGCGAAGAACAACTGCAGCTGCAGGACGCCATCACCCGTTTCGTGCAGGGCGACTACGACTTCGAGCACCACCGCAAGGTGATCGCCTCGGCCGACGGCTGGGACCGCAAGGCCTGGCAGGGCCTGGCCGATCTCGGCGTGCTCGCGATGATCGTGCCGGAAGACCAGGGTGGCCTCGGCTACGGCCCCATCGAGACGCAGCTGGCGCTGCAGGCCACCGGCCCCGCGCTGCTGGCCGAGCCGCTGCTCACGAGCGGCGTGATCGCCACGGCCCTCGTGCGCGACTTCGCGCAGGAGCCGGTGCGGTCGGAGCTGCTCGGTGAACTCGCGACTGGCGGCCGCATCCTCGTGCTCGCGCACCAGGAAGCCAAGGCCCGCGGCGACGTGTCGGTGGTCGACACCACGGCCAAGGCCGACGGCGACGGCGTGGTGCTGAACGGCGCCAAGGCCGTGATCTACCACGCGGCCGCGGCCGACGAACTGCTCGTGTCGGCGCGTGAAGGCGACGGCGTGTCGCTGTTCCGCGTCGCGAAGGACACGGCCGGCCTCACGCTGCGTTCGTACGCCACCATCGACGGCCAGCGCGCCGCCGAGGTGGTCCTCGCCAACGTCAAGGTGCCCGCCTCGGCGCGCCTGGGCGCGGCCGGCCAGGCGCTGCCGGCCATCGAACGCGCGCTGGACATCGGCCTCGCCGCCGTCACCGCCGAAGCGGTGGGCATCATGGAAGCCACGGTCAACGCCACCGGCGAGTACCTCAAGACCCGCCAGCAGTTCGGTCAGCCCATCGGCCGCTTCCAGGCGCTGCAGCACCGCATGGCGGACATGCTGCTGCACCTCGAGCAGGCCCGGTCGATGAGCTACCTCGCGGCCATGGACTGCCAGAACCCCGACGACGACGCGCGCCGCAAGACGCTGTCGGCCGCGAAGGTGACCATCGGCCAGGCGTGCCGGTTCATCGCGCAGCAGTCCGTGCAACTGCACGGCGGCATGGGCATGACCGACGAGCTGAACGTGAGCCATTGGTTCAAGCGCCTGCTGGCCATCGAGCTCAGCTTCGGCGACACCGACCTGCACCTGGAACGCTTCGCGAAGCTGAGCCAGCGCGCCGCCCTGGAAGCCGCGGCGGCCTGAGCCCCACCCGACTCCGGGGGGCGCCCCGGGGCCGCCCTGTCCATCCTTGATAATCCGTTGCAAACGGGGCCCGGTTCACGCCGGGCCGAAACCGCAACGGCAAGATTCGAGACAGGGCAGGTGCAGATGCAGCGCATCGTGATCGTGGGTGGTGGTGCGGGTGGGCTGGCGCTGGCCACCCAGCTCGGCAAGCGACTGGGCCGCAAGGGCCTGGCGGAAGTCACGCTGGTCGACTCGGCCCGCACCCACGTCTGGAAGCCGCTGCTGCACCAGCTGGCCGCGGGCAGCTTCGACACCCACGCCGAGGAGATCGAGTACCTCGCGCAGGCCCGCTGGAACCACTTCAAGTTCCGGCTCGGCACCCTGGTCGGCATCGACCGCGTGGCCAAGACCGTGCAGCTCGCCGCGAGCTACGACGACGCCGGCGAGGAGATCACCCCGGCCACGCAGCTCGCCTACGACACGCTCGTGATCGCCGTCGGCAGCCAGACGAACGACTTCGGAACGCTGGGCGCCGCCCAGCACAGCATCAAGCTCGACAGCCCGCAGGCCGCGCGCCACTTCAACGACCGGCTGATCAACGCCTGCATCCGCGCGCAGAGCGTGCCCCGCGGCGCGGGCACCGGCCGCCTCACGGTGGCCATCGTGGGCGGCGGCGCCACCGGCGTCGAGCTGGCGGCCGAACTGCACGCCGCGGCCCGCGTGCTCGCGAACTTCGGCTTCGACCACATCCACCCCGAGAAGGACCTGCAGATCGTGCTGGTCGAGGCCGCGCCGCGCCTGCTGTCGCAGCTGCCCGAACGCCTGAGCGAATCGGCCGTGCGCGAGCTGCGCAAGCTCGCGATCGAGGTGCACACGAACGAGAAGGTGGTCGAGGTCACCGCCGACAGCCTGAAGATGGCCAGCGGCCGCGTGGTGGGCTCGTCGCTCACCGTGTGGGCGGCCGGGGTCAAGGCGGGCGACTTCCTGAAGACGCTGGGCGGCGACGACCCGCTCGAGACCAACCGGCTGAACCAGCTGGTCGTCGACGGCACGCTGCGCACGTCGCGCGACCCGTCCATCTACGCGTTCGGCGACTGCGCCGCGTGCCCGCAACCCGACGGCACCTGGGTGCCGCCACGCGCCCAGGCCGCGTACCAGCAGGCCATGTACCTCGCGCGCGCGCTGCCCCGCCTGATCCGCGGCGACACGGCCACGCCGTTCGTGTTCAAGGACCAGGGTTCGCTCGTTTCGTTGTCCGAGTATTCCTCGGTCGGCAGCCTGATGGGCAGCCTCACGCGGGGCAGCCTGTTCATCGAAGGGCGCATCGCGCAGTTCATGTACTGGTCGCTGCACAAGCAGCATCAGCTGGCGCTGGGCGGGTGGAAGAAGATGATCCTGATCACCTTGTCGGAGATGCTGGACCGGACGCATCGGCCGAGGATCAAGCTCCACTAAGGGTTTCTGCTGAGATCGCGGATGTCGATCCGGGCGATCGTGGCGCGACGTCAGGGTGTGACACCCTCGACAACCCCTTGAAAGGACCCTCACCATGACCACCGGCACCGTTCGCCTCCACCGTGTTCTCCGCTGCCCCCCGGAGCGCGTCTACCGCGCGTTCGTCGAGCCGGACGCGTACGCGCGTTGGCTGCCCCCGCACGGCTTCACCGGCCAGGTCCACGAGATGGACGCGCGCGTGGGTGGCACGTACCGCATGAGCTTCCGCAACTTCAGCAGCGGCAACAGCCACTCCTTCGGCGGCGAGTACCTGGAACTGGTGCCCGGCGAGAAGGTGCGCTACACCGCGCGTTTCGACGACCCGAACCTGCCGGGGCAGATGCAGACGACGATCACGCTGAAGGCCGTGTCGTGCGGCACCGAGGTCACCGCCGTGCAGGAGGGCATCCCCGAGATGATCCCCACGGAGATGTGCTACCTGGGCTGGCAGGAGTCGCTGGTGCACCTGGCGCAGTTGGTGGAGCCGGAGATCCCGGGCTGACCATGAAGACCGTCGCCGGCTTACTCGCGGGCCTCGTGGCCGCGTACCTCACCCTCCTGTTCGTGGTGAGCCACGTCGGCGCGGCCTCCGCCGCGTGCAGCCAGGCGTTCACGCTGCCCGCGCTGGCGTGCCGGTTCGGGGGCCTGGGGGTGATGTTGCTGCTGGTGCCGGCGGCCGGGATCGCCGGGTTCGTCGTGGTGCGGCGGCTGATGTCGACGTGATGCCCGTCGGGTGGAGAGGATGCTCGCCGCCGCGCTCTACCTCGTCCTGGCCTACGGCGTGGCGAGCCTGTGGGAATCGGTGTTCCACCGGCATGTGCTGCACGCCTCGCGGCCGATGCGGTGGCGCTGGCGGCGGCTCGGATGGCCCGGACAACTGCTTCGGCTCGCCCACTTCTTCCACCATGGCATCCACCACCGGCACACGTTCCGGCGCAGCCTCGTGGTGCAGTTCGACGCGCCGCGGCAGCAGCAGCGCCTGGACACCCGGCTGCGGGGCGCAATCGGGCGACGCGCACGCGCCGACCGCTACGGCCTGACGGTGACCGGTCCCCGCGAACTGCTCGCCTTCACGGGTTTGCCGCTCCTGGTCAACACCGGCCTCGCGGTCGCGGTGTCGCCGTGGCTCCTGCCCGCGGGCGTGGCGCTGGCCGTCGCCCCGTTCCTGTTGAGCCGGTACGTGCATCCGTGGCTGCACCGGCCTCCCGGCGGGGCAGGGCGGCTGCGTCGGTCGGCCGCCTTCCGCTTCCTGCAGCGCTACCACCTCACCCATCACCGGCTCGAGGGATGGAACTACAACCTGCTGCCGGGCGCCGACTTCCTGCTGGGGCGATGGCATCGGAGGGTGCGGGACGCGCACCGCAGCCTGACGCGCGCGAGCGTCAATCGAAGATGTCGCTGAGCCAGGACTTCTTTCGGTATTGGCCGCCGTGCTGGCGCTTGCCGAAGTCGGAATCGTCGAAATCACGGCGCTGGGGCGTCCCACGGTAGGGTTCGGCGGCAGGCGCAGGCGCAGGCGCAGGCGCGGCACGGGCGGGCTCCGCCCCGGCGGACAGCTGGATCAGCTTGTCGAGTTCACCGCGGTCGAGCCAGACGCCACGGCACTTCGGGCAGTAGTCGATCTCGACGCCCTGGCGGTCGGACATCAGCAGGGTGGTTTCGGGGCACACGGGACATTGCATGGGGTTCTCCTGGAAGCGCCGCGACCACACCGCGCGGCGAGCTTCCCTGCGACCTCGTGCCGGCCCCGGGAGTTCCCCGCGTCAGCCCATCCAGCGCCCGGTGGCGCCTTCGACCACCGCCGAAAGCTGCAGCCCCCCGGCCTTCTGCTGCCGCAACCACGTGGCGTCGTTGCCCGCGAACACGCTGTCGCGCAGCAGGTTGCTGGCGTCGAGCGCCTTGCGGTCGAGCGCGTGTTCGTCGATGCGCGCGAGCGTGCGGATGATGTCGTCGCGCAGCTTCGAGCGCTGCTTGGTCTTCGGGTCGACGATCTCGCCCTTGAGGCCGAAGCGGCAGGCCTGGAAGCGGTTGAAGGTGTAGACGAGGTAGTCGTCCTCCTCGGGCTCGAAGGGGCGTTCCTCGCGCAGGTAGCTGCAGATGCACTGCAGGTAGCAGGCGAGCGCGGCGGCCTTGTCGACGGTGAGAGGCGTGTCGCACACGCGCAGCTCGATGGTGCCGAACTCGGGCTTCGGGCGGATGTCCCAGTAGAAGTCCTTCATCGACTTGACCACGCCGGTGCTGGTCATCTTGTCGAAGTAGTGGCCGAACTCGTCCCAGCTGCGCACGAACGGCGCGCGGCCCGACAGCGGGAACGCGAACACCGAGTTCAGGCGGGCCGAGTCGAAGCCGGTGTCGACGCCCTGCACGAACGGGGACGACGCGCTGAGCGCGATGAAGTGCGGCACGTAGCGCGACAGCGCGTGCAGCAGCCACAGGGCCTTGTCGCCGTCCTCGCAGCCCACGTGCACGTGCTGGCCGAACACGGTGAACTGCTTGGCGAGGTAGCCGTACAGGTCGTTGAGGTACTCGAAGCGTTCGGTGGGGAAGATCTGCTGGTCGCTCCAGTGCTGGTACGCGTGCGTGCCGCCACCGGCGATGCCGATGTTGAGCCGGCGCGCGGCCTGCGACAGCTGCTCGCGCAGGTCGTTCAGCTCGGCGCGCAGCGGCGCGTACTCGCGCTGCACCGAGCTGCCGATCTCGATCATGCTGCGCGTGATCTCGGGCTTCACGTCCCAGGCGCCGGTGTGTTTGTCGAGCAGGCGCAGCAGGTCCTGGGCCTGGGGCGACAGGTCGAAGTCGTGCGTGCTGACGAGCTGCAGTTCGAGCTCGACGCCGAGGGTCAGCGGTTCGGAGGAGGTGAACTCGGCGAGTGGCATCAGGCGTCCTTCGTCTTGGCGTGCGGGCACTCGTCGGCCAGCGTCTTCAGGGACCACTGCGCGAGGATGGGCCCCACGAGGTGCAGCACGGTGGTGGCCACGAGCAGCGACTGCAGCATCTGGGGGTCGATGCCGGGCAGCTCGGCGGACCAGCCGAGCGTGTCGGCCGTCAGCAGCACGGCGAGGCTGCTCATGGGCTGCAGCGCGAGGATCAGGGCGAGGCCCTGGCGCGCGCTCATGCCGCTCGACTTCGCGAGCAGCGACACGGCGAGCGCCTTGCCCACGAGGCGCGCGACGATGATGGCGACGACCCACGGCCACAGCGTCAGCACGCCGTCGAGCGTGAACAGCATGCCGAGCGAGATGAAGAGCAGCACGCCCAGCGCGGCGCCGGCCGAGCCGAGGTGGGGCTCGACGGTGAGGGCGTGGCCCATCTTGCGGCGTGCGGTCATGCCGGCCACCAGCAGGGCCAGCAGCGGCGACAGCTTCCACTGCGCCGCGAGCATGGCGGCGAGGATCACGACGGCGATCTGCAGCACCGGCGCCGCCGCGTCGCCGCGCACGAGTTCGGTGAGCTTCGACAGCAGCCAGCCGGCCGCGAGGCCCAGCAGGAACGAGCCGGCCACCACGAACACGGCGCCGAGCGCGGCCATCAGCAGCTCGTCGCTCCAGCTGGGCGCGTCGGCCGCGGCCAGCACGCGCCAGGCCTTGATGGCCACCATGGTCAGCACGCAGTTGATGGCGGTGGTGATGAGCAGCCGTTCCGTCACCTGGCCGCGCGGCCGCATCTCGTGCACGAGGCCGAGCGTGATGACGGGGGAGGTGGACATGGCCACCGCGCCGGCCAGCACGGCCGAGACGAGCGGCGCGCCCATGGCGTGCAGCACGACGGTGACGCAGACGCCGGCGAACGCGCCCTCCAGCACGCAGGTGAGGGCGAGGCCCGGGTTGTCGATGAGCCAGCGCGGACGGATGCGGCTGCCGAGCTCGAACACGAGCACGCCGATGGCGAGGTCGATCAGCGGCTTCCACGGGTCGAGGTCGGCGCGCTCCAGCAAGCGGAACGCGAGCGGGCTGGCGAGCGCACCGGTGATCATGTGGCCGAGCATGCGCGGCAGGTGCAGGCGGCGGTGCAGCGCCTCGCCGAGCACGACCGCGACGAGCAGCACGATGGCGAAGCCGAGCACCGGGTCGGCGCCACGCAGGCCGTCGAGGGTCCACAGCGCGGCCGACGGCGACGAGGCCGCCGAGGCGGGCTCGAGCCAGGTGTCGATGGCAGGGGTGTTGGGCATGCGGCGCATCCTAGCCGACCCGTCCGGGAGCCGGAGCATCCCGCGGGTCTTTATCATGACGCCCCTTGAAAGAGCAAACGGCGATCCCGATATGGGGGTGGCCGCTTTTTGCACGACCTTTCCCTTGCTCCACAGAACGACCATGGACAAACAAACACTTTCCTTCCAGGCCGAGGTCAAGCAGATCCTGCACCTCGTGACGCACTCCCTGTACTCGAACAAGGAGATCTTCCTGCGCGAGCTGGTGTCGAACGCGTCGGACGCCTGCGACAAGCTGCGCTTCGAGGCCCTGAACGACGCCTCGCTGTACGAGGACCAGCCCAACCTCGAGGTGCGCGTCAGCTTCGACAAGGACGCCCGCACCATCACCTTCCAGGACAACGGCATCGGCATGAGCGCCGAGGAAGCCGTGGCCAACCTGGGCACCATCGCCAAGAGCGGCACGCGCGAGTTCATGAGCCGCCTCGAGGGCGACCAGAAGAAGGACGCGCAGCTGATCGGCCAGTTCGGCGTGGGTTTCTACTCCGGCTTCATCGTGGCCGACCGCATCACCGTCGAGACGCGCCGCGCCGGCGCGGCCGCCGACCACGGCGTGCGCTGGACGTCGGAAGGCACGGGCGACTTCGAGGTCGAGACCATCACGCGCCCCCAGCGTGGCACCGCCGTCATCCTGCACCTGCGCGAAGGCGAGGACGAGTTCCTCAACGGCTGGAAGCTCAAGGCCATCATCGGCAAGTACTCCGACCACATCTCGCTGCCCGTGCTGATGCAGAAGGAGGAGTGGGACGCGGAGGCGCAGACACAGGTCACGAAGGACGAGTGGGCGCCGGTCAACAAGGCCGCGGCGCTGTGGACGCGCAGCAAGAACGACATCACGCCCGAGCAGTACGCCGAGTTCTACAAGCAGATCAGCTACGACACCGAGGCGCCGCTCGCCTACACGCACAACCGCGTGGAAGGCCGCAGCGAGTACACGCAGCTGCTGTACGTGCCGGCCAAGGCCCCGTTCGACCTGTGGAACCGCGACAAGCGCGGCGGCGTGAAGCTGTACGTCAAGCGGGTGTTCATCATGGACGACGCCGAGGCGCTGATGCCGGTGTACCTGCGCTTCGTCAAGGGCGTGATCGACAGCGCCGACCTGCCGCTGAACGTGTCGCGCGAGCTGCTGCAGGAAAGCCGCGACGTGAAGGCGATCCGTGAAGGGTCGACGAAGCGCGTGCTGGGCATGCTGGAATCGCTCGCCAACAGCGAGGACGAGGCCGAGCGCGCGAAGTACGCCGCGTTCTGGAAGGACTTCGGCGTGGTGCTGAAGGAAGGCATCGGCGAGGACCACGCGAACCACGAGCGCCTGACGAAGCTGCTGCGCTTCGCGTCCACGCACGCGGAAGAGGGCGTCTCGCTGGCCGACTACGTGGGCCGCATGAAGGAAGGCCAGGAGTCCATCTACGTCATCACGGCCGACAGCCTCGCCACGGCGAAGAACAGCCCGCAGCTCGAGATCTTCCGCAAGAAGGGCATCGAGGTGCTGCTGCTGACCGACCGCGTGGACGAATGGCTGCTGAGCCACCTGCACGACTTCGAGGGCAAGACGCTGCAGAGCGTGGCCAAGGGCGCGGTGGACCTGGGTTCGCTGCAGGACGAGGCCGAGAAGAAGCAGGCCGAGGAAGCCGCCACCGCGTTCAAGCCGGTGCTGGACCGCCTGAAGGAAGCGCTGAAGGACCGGGCGAAGGACGTGCGCGTCACCACGCGCCTCGTCGACTCGCCGGCCTGCCTGGTGGTGGAAGAGGGCGACGTCAGCGCGCACCTCGCCCGCATGCTGAAGCAGGCGGGGCAGGAGGCGCCGGCGTCGCGCCCGACGCTCGAGGTGAACGCCGAGCATGCGCTGGTCAAGCGCCTGGACGGCAACGCCCACTTCGACGACCTGGCGAACATCCTGTTCGACCAGGCGCTGCTGGCCGAAGGCGGGCAGCTGGAAGACCCGGCCGCCTACGTGCGCCGTGTCAATGCGCTGCTGACGACGACCCTCTGAGGATCTCGGCCTGTTCGAGCAGGCGGGTCGCCTGCTCGTTCCAGTAGTTCCGCCCGCCGAACCACGGGAACGCCACCGGAAAGGCCGGGTCGTTCCAGCGGCGGGCGATCCACGCGCTGTAGTGGATCATGCGCAGCGTGCGCAGGGCCTCGATCAGGCGCAGCTCGCGCCAGTCGAACTCCATGAAGTCCTCGTAGCCCGCCAGCAGCGAATCCAGCTGGCGGCGCATCGCGACGGGTTCGCCCGACAGCAGCATCCAGAAGTCCTGCACCGCGGGGCCCGTGAGGGCGTCGTCCAGGTCGACGAAGTGCGGGCCGGCCTCGGTCCACAGCACGTTGCCGGTGTGGCAGTCGCCGTGCAGGCGCAGGGTGCGCAGCGTGCCCATCTCGTCGAAGCGTTGCTGCACCTGTTCCAGCGCGGCGTCCACGGCCTGCTTCCACGTCGATTCGGCGTCGAGCGGGATCAGCTCGGAGCCCAGCAGCCAGTCGCGCGGGCCGGTGCCGTAGGTCGCGATGTCGAGGCGCAGGCGGTGTTCGAACGGGCGGGTCGCGCCCACGGCGTGGATGCGACCGATGAAGCGGCCGATCCATTCGAGCACGGCGGGGTCTTCCAGCTCGGGCGCGCGGCCCGAGCGGCGGGCGGCCACGCCGAAGCGGTAGGTCTGGCCCGCCACGTCGAAACGGGCGAGCGTGCCGCCGCCGTCGAGTTCGAGGGGCGCGGCCACGGGGATCTCGGCCTCGTGCAGTTCACGGGCGAAGGCGTGTTCCTCGAGGATCTGTTCGTCGGTCCAGCGGCCCGGGCGGTAGAACTTCGGCACCACCACGCTGCCGTCCTCCAGGAACACCTGGAACACGCGGTTCTCGTACGAGTTGAGCTGGATCAGCCGGCCATCGCCACGCAGGCCGACCGAGTCGAGGGCGTCGAGCACCGCCTCGGGGGTGAGGCCGGCGTAGGGGGTGTCGATCGAGGAGGGGGAGGACGGGGACATGCGCGCATCGTACGACGCGCGCGGCCCGTTCAGCGGCGGCGGCCGGAGGCGACGCGAGGGTCTTCGTCGTCCACCACGCCGCCGACGTCGTGGCCGAAGCCGCTCGTGCGCTGGCCCACGGACGAGGGCGCGTCGGCCCGGTCGGAGAGGGTGCTGAAGTCGCTGCCGGTGAAGGACGAGTCGAAGCGGCTGTCCATCGCGAAGAAGGAGTCCTGGAACAGGGAGGAGTCCTGCCAGAGGGCGGTGCGTTCGGCGCGGCGGGTGGCGACGGTGCTGGCGAGGCTGTCGCGGGCCTCGTTGAGGGACGGGGCCGGCAGCGGTGCGCGGGCGGCGGCGCCGCTGTGGGGCACCAGCAACTGCAGCTCGCCGACGGACGGCAGGTGGTCGGCCGGGCACACGAGGTAGCGCACGCGGCAGGCCTCGAGCACCGACTGCTTGATCTTCATCACGCGGCTGGAGTGGCCGCGTTCCACGTCGAGGTCGATGGCGGCGAGCACGCGGCCGTTGGCGCTGCACACGGCGAAGGTCACGTGGTTGGAACCCAGCAGCTCGTACCAGTATCGGACGGTGGTGACGTCGGTGGGCTGGCAGAAGCGCACGAGCGGCAGCTTCGACAGGATGACGTGGTGGGGCAGGGCCTCGCGCAGCAGGCGGTAGATGCGGCGTTCGTCGGCGGTGAACACCGGGCGGCCGGTCAGGTCCCAGTCGGTGGGCAGCGGCTTGGGTGGCGCCGGCTTGCGACCCCGCAGCACCAGGATCGTCAGCAGCGGCATCACGATGGCCACGGCCACGACGATGATCCAGGGCAGAAATTGAATGTTCACGGTACTGACTCGGGGGATCCGCGATGCCCGTCGGGGCTGGAGGAGGTTCGATGGATCCTAACCCTGGCGGTCCGCAGCTTTACATCCCCGACATGGGTGTGCGAACCACGCCCTTCGGAGGGCCTTTGGGCCCCGCCGATCGGATCACTCCGACGCGATGCGGGCCTTTTCGGCGATGTGGCCACCAACGTCGCGCACGAGGTTCATCAACTCGTTCATGCGCCGGGCGTGAACTTTGAAACGGAAATCGAGTTCCGCCGCGTGCTGGCCGACCAGCTCGTCGACGCGGGACACGAGGTCGTCCGGGGGCAGCTGGAGCCAGGCGGCCGATTCGGAGCCGTCGCGCTGCACGGTGGCGCCGGCGTTGGACGCGATCTTCAGCATCGCGTTGTTCTCGCTCAGCGCGTGGATGAACAGGCGGTTGCAGCCGCGGTTGCGGGCGTGGAGCATCGCGCGGTCGAACAGGCGGGCGCCGTAGCCCCGGCCGCGGGCCTGGGTCAGCACGGACACGCCGAACTCCGCGGTGGCGCGGTCCTCGGCCGACTTGGCGTCGGGAGCGTACGCCAGGTGCGCCATGGCGATCAGCACCAGGCTGCGGTTGAAGATGCCGAACAGCTCGTCGCGGTCGAAGTCGAGGCCGTCCACGTACCGGCGGATCTGCTCGTCGGTGGCGGGGTAGCCGAAACGCAGGTAGCGGTCGCGCGGTTCGAGCGAGAGCAGGTGCAGCGCCACGCGCTCCCGGTGGCGGGGGGCGAGGGAGCGGATGGGCACCCACTGGAACAGCGCTGGCTCGGAGGTCTTCATGGTCGGGCGGATCTAAGGGTAAACACTGTATCACCCCTTGGTGCGGCGCAGCAAAACCTTGTGGAGGACGTGCGAACAGGCCTTGTAGCTTGCGCCTCCATCTTGGGATACACTAGAAGGCTTTCCCGACTGGGCTCCGGGAAAAGGCTGGATGAATCTTTAAAAGCTCCCCTGGAGTGATTGGTAAAGATCCCCCGGTAACGACGACCCGAACAGTGAGAGGCTGCCGCATCGCATGAGCAGCACCGAACGACCGGACCCTCGTCCTTGTTTTGAGCCTGATTCGAAAGAACCTCATGAAGACCTTCAGCGCCAAGCCGGCCGAAGTGACGCACGAGTGGTTTGTGATTGACGCCACCGACAAGGTGCTCGGACGTGTTGCCAGCGAAGTGGCACTCCGTTTGCGCGGCAAGCACAAGGCCATTTACACGCCTCACGTCGATACCGGCGATTTCATCGTCGTCGTCAACGCCGACAAGATCCGTGTCACCGGCAACAAGGCCACGGACAAGGTGTACTACCGCCACACGGGTTTCCCGGGCGGCATCTACGGCACCAAGTTCAAGGACATGCAAGCCAAGCACCCCGGCCGCGCGCTGGAAAAGGCCGTCAAGGGCATGCTGCCCAAGGGCCCGCTCGGCTTCGCGATGGTGAAGAAGCTGAAGGTGTACGCCGGTGCCACGCACCCGCACACCGCCCAGCAGCCCAAGGCGCTGGAAATCTAAGGAGCGGTGATGATCGGAAATTGGAACTACGGTACCGGCCGTCGCAAATCCTCGGTGGCCCGCGTCTTCATCAAGAAGGGCACCGGCCAGATCCTCGTGAACGGCAAGCCCGTCAACGAGTACTTCGGTCGCCAGACCTCCATCATGGTCGTCCGTCAGCCGCTCGTGCTGACCGCCAATGATGCGGCCTTCGACGTCAAGGTCAACGTGCGCGGCGGCGGCGAGTCCGGCCAGGCCGGCGCGGTCCGCCACGGCATCACCCGTGCGCTGATCGACTACGACACCGGCCTGAAGTCGGCGCTCAAGCAAGCTGGTTTCGTGACCCGCGATGCGCGTGAAGTCGAACGTAAGAAGGTCGGTCTGCACGGCGCCCGTCGTCGCAAGCAGTTCAGCAAGCGCTGATCGATCCGGTCACCGCGCATGCCGCTTCGTGCGGTATGTCACGGTTTCCACCACAAAAGCCGCCTCCGGGCGGCTTTTGTGTTTTTTGGCCCGCTTTGCGGTGACATCCGCAAGGTTTGGACACAGCCCTGAAGTAGGTCGCCTCCTACAATCGCCGGCTCCCCCTCCTTCGAGGTCGCCCCTTCCGCCCATGCGCTGGAAACTCCTTCGCCGCCGCCTGTCGATCAGCTCCCCGCGCATGATCGTCCGCAGCCACCTGCCGTGGCCGCTGCGCTGGATCGCCTTCGCGCTGATGCTCGGCTTCTCGGCCGCCATCGGGCTCTGGGCCTTCGAATTCGGCAAGGACATCGCCGGCCTCGACCGCAATGCGAAAGCCGAGCTGGCGGAATTGCGCATCGAGGTCGCGAAGTTGCGGTCCGAGCGAGAAGGGGCTCAATCCATCGCCAACACGGCCGAAAGCCTTCTCAGGACCGAAAAGGTGGCGCAGGAGAAGCTCGTGCAGCAGCTCAAGCAGGTCGAGGCGGAAAACCTCGGCCTGAAGGGCGACCTGGGCTTCTACCAGCGCCTGCTGCCGGCCGCGGGCAACGACCTCAGCGTGCGTGCCCTCCAGGCCAGCACCCAGTCGCCCACGCAGACCCGCTTCCAGGTTCTGCTGATGCAGATCGGCAAGAACCTGCCCGAATTCGCGGGGCGCTATGAAGTGCTGCTGACCGGCACGCTCGACGGCAAGCCGTGGACGCTGGCGCAGCCGGGCGGTCCGAAGGCCCTGCAGGTCAAGCAGTCGCTGCGCCTGGAAGGGTTGATCGACCACCCCGAAACGGCCGTGGTAAAAACCTTGCAGATCAAGGTGACAGACAAGCAGGGCGCCGTCCGGGCCACCCAGACGGCGAAGTTGTAGGCATACCCCGGGGCGCGCCCCACGATCACCGACCACCGGAGAGAACCATGTTCAGCACCAAGAAGAAGCAACCGCCCATCCGCACGCTGATCGGCGAAGGCACCGTCATCACCGGCGAACTGCGCTTCACCGAGGGCCTGCGCATCGACGGCGAGGTGCAGGGCGACGTGCTGGCGGCCGAGGAAGGCCACAGCATCCTCGTGATCAGCGAGAAGGCCCGGGTGGTCGGCCGCGTGAAGGCCGCCCACGTGATCATCAACGGCCGGGTCGAGGGTCCGGTGCAGTCCGACGAGCTGCTCGAGCTGCAGCCGAAGGCCAGCATCGTCGGCGATGTGCGCTACCAGGCCCTTGAAATGCACCAGGGCGCCACCATCAATGGAGAGCTGCAGCCGTTGAAAGCGGACGAAAAGGCCCCTTTGATCAAACTGGCCACGTCCAACGCGCCGAGCGCGCCGTCGGCAGCGGTGGGATAATCCTCCATCCCGACGAATAGTCCGACCCGATTTACCTGGAGACGCCATGAGCGCCGTTGCAGAACACGTTCCGACCCCCGCAGACGAAGCCCCGCCGGTGCCGCTGGTCTTCACCGACAGCGCCGCCTCGAAGGTCAAGGAGCTGGTCGACGAAGAAGGCAACCCCGACCTGAAGCTGCGCGTGTTCGTGCAGGGTGGCGGTTGCTCCGGCTTCCAGTACGGCTTCACGTTCGACGAGATCGTGAACGACGACGACACCCAGATGAACAAGAACGGCGTGACGCTGCTGATCGACGCCATGAGCCTGCAGTACCTGGCCGGCGCCGAGATCGACTACAAGGACGACCTCCAGGGCGCCCAGTTCGTCATCAAGAACCCGAACGCCACCACCACCTGCGGTTGCGGCTCGAGCTTCTCGGTCTGACCGAACACGCGCCAGCAAAAAAGCCGCCCTCGGGCGGCTTTTTGCATTCAGGGGGTTCAGTCAGGCGCCGGGGTAGTACGCCCCGAGCACCCGCGGCCCTTCGGCCCCGGTCACCGCCGGCAGGTTGCCGGCCAGCTTGTGCACGTGCGCCCATGCGAGCCAGGCGAAGGCCGTGGCTTCCACCTGCATCGCGGGCAGGCCGCGGATGTCGGTGGGCTGCACGGCGACGCGCGGCAGGTGCTGGGCGATGCGTTGCATCAAGTGGCGGTTGAGCGCGCCGCCGCCGCAGACGAGCAGCTTCTTCGCGGTGGGCGCCTGCGTCAGCACGGCGTTCGCGCAGGTGAGGGCGGTCAGCTCGCACAGCGTGGCCTGCACGTTGTCGGCGCGCAGGGCGCCGTCCACGCGGCGCAGTTTCGCGGCGAGCCAGTCGGCGTTGAACAGGTCGCGACCCGTGCTCTTCGGGGGCGGCTGGTTGAAGTACGGTTCGTCGAGCAGCAGGTCGAGCAGGCGCGTCTGCACCTGGCCGCTGGCGGCCCAGTCGCCGTCGCGGTCGAAGGGCTGCCCGGTGTTCTGCTGGCACCAGAGGTCGAGCAGGATGTTGGCGGGGCCGCAGTCGAAGCCGCGGGTCTGGCCGTCGGCCGCGAGCACGGTGAGGTTGCTGATGCCGCCGAGGTTCAGCACGGCGCCGGCCTCGCCCGGCCGCCCGAAGAGCGCGCGGTGGAACGCGGGTACGAGCGGGGCGCCCTGGCCGCCGGCGGCCACGTCGCGGCTGCGGAAGTCGGCGACGACGCCGATGCCGGTCAGCTCGGCGAGCAGCGCGGGGCTGTTGATCTGGAGGGTGTAGCCGGGCTGGCCGTCGATGCGGGGCTGGTGGCGCACGGTCTGGCCGTGGGCGCCGAGGGCGACGATCTGGGTGGCTTCCCACGGGCCGGTGGCGCGCAGGTCGGTCACCACCTGGGCGTACAGCCGTGCCAGCGCGTTGCCGGCCAGTTGGGCGCGGTGGAGTTCGTCGGTGCCGCCGGGGGTGTTGAGCGCGAGCAGTTCGTCGCGCAGCGCCGCGGGGAACGGGTGGTGGGCGTGGGCCAGGACCTTCATGGTGCCGAGCCCCGACGGGGCCTGCCGGCCACTGGGGTCCTCGGCGGCGAAATCGACCAGCACCCCATCCACGCCATCGAGAGACGTGCCCGACATCAGACCCACGAACAGTTCAGCCATGGAGGGTGATTGTGCCCCGGGTCACGCCGTTTGGGCTGTGACCAGGGGTGAGCGAGCGCTCAGGCGCGCACGCGGCGGCGGGAGGGGTCAGTCGACGAGGGCGACCGCGCGGCCTTCGGTGGCCTCGGCCGCCTCCAGCTGCTGGCGGAATTCCTTGGCCACGGCGGCGAACTTCACCTGCGCCGCGGGCGACAGCGTGACCGCTTCGGACGTCTTGGCCACGAGCAGCGGGTTCTGCTGCTCGCCGTTGAGCTTCACCTCGAAGTGCAGGTGCGGGCCGGTGGCCCAGCCGGTGGAACCGACGTTGCCGATGACCATGCCCTGGTCGACACGCTGGCCGTTGCGCACACCGATGTGGCTCAGGTGGCCGTACAGCGTGGCGCGGTTGTTCGCGTGCTTGATCTGGATGACGTTGCCATAGCCGTTCTGCCAGCCGGCGAACTCGACCACGCCATCACCCACGGTGCGCACCGGGGTGCCCGTGGGCGCGCCGTAGTCGACGCCCTTGTGGGCGCGCCACTTCTGCAGCACCGGGTGGAAGCGCATCGCGAAGCCGGAGGTCACGCGGGAGAACTCCATCGGGCTCGCGAGGAACGAGCGGCGCTTGCTCTGGCCGTCGAAGCCGTAGTAGCCGCCCTTTTGCGTGCCGTCCTGGAACCACACGGCTTCGTGCGACTTGCCGGCGTTGACGAACTCGGCGGCGAGCACGCGGCCCGACGACTGGTTCCACGTGACCGGCTCGCCGTCGGCGGTGAGGGCCTCGTAGACGACGCTGAAGGTGTCGCCCTTGCGCAGTTCGCGGTGGAAGTCGATGTCGGTCGAGAACATCTCGGCCAGTTGCGTGGCAACGGGGTCGGGGATGCGGGACTCGTCGGTGGCGGCGAACAGCGAGCTGCGGATGGTGCCGCTGCCCAGGCGGACCTGGGAGGCGAGCGGCGCGGTTTCCACCATCGCGATGAACCTGTCCTCGAAGCGCGTGACACGCAGGCGGGAGAAGTGGGTGCTGACCTGCTCGGGATTCTCGGCCGGGTAACGGGCCACGAGTTCTTCGAGCTGGCCGGTTTCGCCGGTGCGGATCTGGACCATCTTGCCCACGCGGCCTTCGAGCAGCTTGCGGGCGGTCTTGTCGGAGCGCAGGAACGCGGCCGCGGCGGCGTCGGTGACGTTCATGCGGCGCAGCACGGTGTCGACCGTGTCGGCGCTGCGGGTCACGTCGCTGCGGAACAGTTGCAGCGGGTGGTTGGCCAGGGCTTCCAGCTGCGACGAGGTGTCGTCGGCGGTGACGATTTCGGTCACCAGGCGCCGGGGAAGGTCGGATGCGTCCGGCGCCATGGGGGCGATGCCGAAGGCGGTGACGCCGAAGCCCATCAGGCCGACGACCACGGTGGTGGCCAACGTGCGCGGATGCGTGTGGACAAGCTGGCGGGTGCGGGAACCGAACGATTCGACCGCGCGATCAATTTTTTCCAACGAACTCAATTTGATGCGGGGCCGAACGGCCCGAGTGAAAGCGCCAGCCGAAGCCGCGAGCGCTCTGGTTTGTCTTGCCGACCGGCGGGTCCACTAGAATCGCGGACGCCGGGCAGAACCCACTTGTTGCAGTGGAGAACCATCGGGGGTGCGGCAGTATAGCCAGCCCCTCGGACCCCCAACCCCGGATATCCCCTCAATACCGAGCCCAATTCAATGCCCGCGTCAGAAAATTCCGCAACCGCAGTCACTGACACCGCTGCTGCCGACAAGTTCCCCGTGACGGACCGCGTTCGACAGGCCCTCGAGGTGACGCTCCGGGGTGTTGACGAACTGTTACCAGTATCCGAGTGGACCACCAAGCTGGCCCGTTCCGAAGCAACAGGCGTGCCATTGCGCATCAAGCTCGGTCTGGACCCGACGGCGCCGGACATCCACCTCGGCCACACCGTGGTGCTGAACAAGATGCGCCAGCTGCAGGACCTGGGGCACCAGGTGATCTTCCTGATCGGCGACTTCACGTCCACCATCGGCGACCCGTCTGGCCGGAACACGACGCGCCCGCCGCTCAGCCGCGAGCAGATCGAGGCCAACGCCACCACGTATCTGAATCAGGCCAACCTGGTGCTGGACCCGGCCCGCACCGAGGTGCGCTACAACTCGGAATGGTGCGATCCGCTGGGCGCGCGCGGCCTGATCCAGCTGTCCTCGCGCTACACCGTGGCCCGCATGATGGAGCGCGACGACTTCACGAAACGCTTCAAGGCCGGCACGCCCATCAGCGTGCACGAGTTCCTGTACCCGCTGCTGCAGGGCTACGACTCGGTGGCGCTGAAGGCCGACCTGGAACTCGGCGGCACCGACCAGAAGTTCAACCTGCTGGTGGGCCGTGCGCTGCAGTCCGAGTACGGCCAGGAACCCCAGTGCGTGCTGACGATGCCGCTGCTCGAGGGCCTCGACGGCGTCGAGAAGATGTCCAAGAGCAAGGGCAACTACATCGGCATCACCGAGCCGGCGAACTCGATGTTCGCGAAGCTGCTGTCCATCAGCGACGTGATGATGTGGCGCTACTTCACGCTGCTGAGCTTCCTGAGCGAGGCCGAGATCGCGAAGCTGAAGGCCGACATCGACGGCGGGCGCAACCCGAAGGACGTGAAGGTGCTGCTCGCCAAGGAGATCACCACGCGCTTCCACAGCGCGGCGGCGGCGGACGCGGCCGAGGCCGACTTCAACAACCGCTCGAAGGGCGGCATCCCCGACGAGATCCCCGAGGTGAGCCTGGCCGGCGCGCCGCTGGGCATCGGCGCGCTGCTGCGCTCGGCGAACCTCGCCGCGTCGTCCAGCGAAGGCCTGCGCCTGATCGATGGCGGTGGCGTGCGGGTGGACGGTTCGGTCGTCAGCGACAAGGGCCTGAAGCTCGAGCCCGGCACGTACGTCGTGCAGGTGGGCAAGCGCAAGTTCGCCCGCGTGACCCTGACGGCCTGAGAAAGATGCTCGCGCTGGTGCAGCGGGTCGCCGAGGCCCGCGTGGACATCGCCGGCCAGACCGTGGGCGCCATCGGCCGCGGGTTGCTGGTGCTGGTGTGCGCCGAGCCGGCCGACACCGAGGCCCTGGCCGACAAGCTCGTCGCCAAGTTGCTGAAGCTGCGCATCTTCTCCGACGACGCGGGGAAGATGAACCTCGACCTGGCCGGCGTGGGCGGCGGCCTGTTGATCGTGAGCCAGTTCACCCTGGCCGCGGACACCCGCAGCGGCAACCGCCCGAGCTTCACGGGCGCGGCGCCGGCCGCGCAGGGGCGGGCGCTCTACGAACGGGTGGTGGCGACGGCGCGGGCGTCGCATCCGGTGGTGGCCACCGGCGAGTTCGGCGCGGACATGCGGGTGGCGCTCGTCAACGACGGCCCCGTCACCATCCCGATGACCCTGCGCGACTAGCCCTGTCCGTGGGTGTCGGGCCAGACGGCCCCGTGCCCGCTGTCCCCGGCCACGAGCGTGTTGCCCATGCCCAGCAGTTCGCGGGCCTTCTCGAGGCTCAGCAGCTGCGCGCGGCTGCGCCGCAGGTGGTTGCGGTGGCGTTCGATCTCCCACACGAGCCCGATCAGGTCGCGCTGGGTCTGCGCCGTGCGGATGCGCGTGAGCGTGAGCGGCGCGAAGATCGCGGCCTCGGCGCCCATCGCACCCACGAGCAGGCTGCGCACCTGGTGGCGCAGCGATTCCTCGGACACCGTGGGCCGCGGGCGGGCGTGGTCGGCGACCGGGACGGACTTGTCCTGGGGTTTCGGGCGTGACACGGGCGCGGGCGCCGGCGGTCTGGCGGGGGCCGGTGCGGGAACAGGCGCGGCCACGGCCACGTCCGACAACACCGGCGGCGCCGGCTCGGCGGGCGGCACGTCCGGGTTGCCCACCGTGTCCGGTCCGTCGTCGTGGAGCGTTTCGGGCACCGGCGCGTTCACCTCGAACTCGAGGTCGACTTCGTCGGCGTCCGGGATGGGCGGCAGGATCCAGGGATCGATGAGCGGCGTGATGGTGCCGTCCTCGGGCACGTCCACCTCGACGCTCGTGAGCTTCGGCACGTCGAGCGCGCCGGGCGCCGTCTCCAGGGGTTCGGGGGCCATGACCTCCGCGGGCACCTCGACCAGGCCCAGGCGCACCAGTTCCTCGAAATGGCTGGTGGCCGCGCCGGCCTTGTTCGCCATGCCCAGCACCTCGCCGAGCGGGCGGCGGCCGTCGACGAGCAGCAGCACCGTGCGGTGGCGCTGGCTGAGGCCGCGGGTGCGGTGACGGAGTTCGTCGACCCCTTCGGAGGTCTTGAACGGGGCGGATGGGATGGGCATGACCCGGAAGGAGAACGCGGCTGGAACAGGGTCGATTGTGGTCCCGGCGAGGGGGGCGCAACACGGCATCAATGGGCGCAATGCCCTGCTGTTTCATCCTGTCACCACGGGGAACGTCCCGGAAAACGAACAGGCCACCCGAAGGTGGCCTGTCGATGGCGCGGACGAACGGGGGGATCAGTCGGCGTACTGGACGTTGGCGCGGATGACCGGCGTCCACTTGTTGATCTCGGCCTCGACGAACTTCTTGTGCTCGGCGCCGTTGACGCGGTTGTCGGTGACGACGACGGCGGCCAGGGCTTCTTCCGACTTCACGAAGGCGGGGTCCTTCAGCACGGCCTTGAGGGCGGTGTTGAGCTTGTCCACCACCGGCTTCGGCGTGCCCTTCGGGGCGTACAGGCCGTGCCAGATGGTCACGTTGAAGCCCTTGAGGCCCGATTCGTCGAGCGTGGGCAGCTTGGCCAGCGCCGGCATGTTCAGGCGCTTGGCGGTGGAGACGGCGTAGAACTTGATCTTGCCGCCTTCGGCCTGGCCCATCGTGTTGGTGGTCTGGTCGCACATGATGTCGACCTGGCCGCCGAGCAGGTCGGTCATGGCCGGGCCCGTGCCCTTGTACGGCACGGCGACCATCTCGACCTTCAGCGTGCTCTGGAACAGCAGGCCGCACAGGTGCGAGGCCGAGCCGACGCCGGCGTGAGCGAGGTTGATCTTGCCCTTGTTGGCCTGGATCCAGGTGTTCAGCTCGGCGTAGTTGTTGGCGGCGAGCGTGGAGCGGCCCACGAGCGTCATCGGCACTTCGTTGATGAGGCCGAGGTACTCGAAGTCTTCCAGGGTCTTGTACTGCAGGTTGCGGTACAGGGCCGGCGACGTGGCCATGCCGATGTGCGTCAGCAGGATGGTGTAGCCGTCGTTGGCGGCCTTGGCGACCTTCGTGGCGCCCAGCGTGCCGCCGGCGCCGCCGGCGTTCTCGATGATGATGGGCTTGCCCAGCTGCTTGCGCAGGCCTTCGGCGAAGTCACGCGCCACCTTGTCGGTGGGGCCGCCGGCCGCGAACGGCACGACGATGGTGATCGGCTTCTCGGGATACTCGGCCAGCGCGGCCGTGGCGGTGAGCGCGGTGAGGGCAGCCAGCAACAGCTTCTTCATGGGGCAATCCTTGGGTGATCGGCAGGTATCGGGAAAGCCGATGCTACGCAATGCGCCCCGCGCCTCGCATGCCGGAAACTACGTAGCGGCGGTCAAAGCGCCAACTCCGCCCGCGCCACTTCCACGTGCAGCCGCTCCGCCGCGTCGAGCGGCACGCATTCCGCGGCCTCGGCGAACAGCTTCTCGGCGTCGCGCAGCTTGGTCTCGCCTTCCAGCATCACCAGCCCGTTCGCGTATTCCATGCGGGCGATGGCCGACATCGGGTTGAGCCGCAGGCCGGCGCGGAACATCGAGACCCCTTCGTCCTTGCTGGCCCCCTGCGTGCGGCCGAGCAGCGCGCCCATGGTGTCGATCACCTCCGCATGGAACGCGCCCAGCGCGGTGTGGGCGTCGGCGTGCTGCGGCTGCAGGCGGATGGCGGTGTCGAGCGCGGCCTTGATGCGCGCGCCGAGCCCCAGCTGCAGGGCCTTCGGCACGCTGATGCCCTGGGCGTAGCGGCCGAGCGCGTAGGCCAGCAGGTAGTGGGCGTTCGCGTTGTCCGGGTCGTCCTCCACCTGGGCCTCGGCGCGCGCCACCACGTCGAGGAACAGCGCGAAGCGCTGACACTCGCTCCGCTCGAGGTAGTTCGCCTGCATGGCCTGCGCCTTGTTGGCGACCGTGAGGCCGTCGGAGCAGCCGGTGCGCAGGCCCGCGTCCACCGCGCCCTCGAAGTCGCCCGCGTGGTACAGCGCCCAGGCCCGCAGCACGTCGTCGTCCTCGGGGCAGGCCTCGGCGTCGCCCGCGTGCAGGCGGGGCCAGGCCGCGCGGAGCGCGTCGGGGTCGTACCGGTAGGCGTCGGACGCGTAGGGGAACGGGTTCCAGCGGGCCATCTTCTCGTCTCCTCGCTCAGGCTGGGGGCGAATCGGGATGAGGATGGTAACGGCCCACGAGGGAGACGAGGTGATTTCGTTCCGCGCCCTCGAGGTAGGGCATGACCAGGCTGAGCACGTGGAATGCCCCGCGCAGCAGCGCGACGCCCGCCGCCTCCGGCTCCAGGGCGTGCCGCGGGTCGCGCACGTACTCGTAGCTCAGCCAGTACGTGAGCACCACCACCATCGCGGTGGCCACCGGGTCGAGCTCGCGGCTGTCGGCCCGCAGCGCGCCACCGCGGTTCAGGCCGTCGAGCACCTGGCGCACCGCGCGGGACTTGTGGTCCAGCAGTTCCTGGAACTGCGTCTCCAGGTGCCGGTTCTTCGAGAGCAGGTCGTTCAGGTCGCGGTACAGGAAGCGGTGTTCCCACAGCAGCTCGAACAGCATGTGGAAGAAGAGCCAGGCGTCCTCCACGTGCCGCACGTCGCCGGCGGCGTCGAGCAGCGGGCCGACCGACTCGCGGTAGCGGTCGAACAGCGCGTTGATCAGCGTGTCCTTCGCGGGGTAGTGGTAGTACAGGTTGCCCGGGCTGATGCCCATCTCGGTGGCGACGGCCGTGGTGGACACGTTCGGTTCGCCGAGCCGGTTGAACATGGCGAGCGACACCTCGAGGATGCGTTCGGCGGTGCGGCGCGGCTTCTTCGGCGGGGAGGGCATCGGGCCAATCTAGCAGCGAAAACCGGCGCCGGCCTCCGCGTCAACCCGTGGCCAGCAGGATTCACGGGACCTGCCTACAATCCCGCCCTCCATGCCAGCCATCTCGTTCCAGAACGTCAGCAAGACCTACCACGCGGCCGGCCGCGACGTGCGGGCGCTCGACGGCGTCTCCTTCGACATCGAACCCGGCGAGTTCTTCGGACTGCTGGGGCCCAACGGCGCCGGCAAGACGTCGCTGATCAGCATCCTCGCCGGCCTGTCGTCCGCCACGGGTGGTCACGTGAAGGTGCACGGCCACGACGTGGTCACCGACTACGCCGCCGCGCGGCGCAGCCTCGGCATCGTGCCGCAGGAGCTGGTGTTCGACCCGTTCTTCAGCGTGCGCGAGACCCTGGTCATCCAGAGCGGCTACTTCGGCGTGCGCAACAACGGCGCCTGGATCGACGAGCTGCTCTCGGGCCTCGGCCTCGCCGACAAGGCCCACGCCAACATGCGGCAGCTGTCGGGCGGCATGAAGCGCCGCGTGCTGGTGGCGCAGGCGCTGGTGCACCGTCCGCCGGTCATCGTGCTCGACGAGCCCACCGCCGGCGTCGACGTGGAACTGCGCCAGACGCTGTGGCAGTTCGTCGCCCGCCTGAACAAGGAAGGCCACACGGTGCTGCTGACCACGCACTACCTCGAGGAAGCCGAGGCGCTGTGCAACCGCATCGCGATGCTCAAGCAGGGCCGCGTGGTGGCGCTCGACCGCACCACCGCGCTGCTCGCCGGCACGGCCAGCACCATGCTGCGCTTCAAGCTCGACGCGCCGCTGCCGCCGTCGCTCGCCGCGCAGGCGCGGGTCACGGGCCGCATCGTGCAGCTCAAGGCCCACGACGCCGCCGAGGTGGAACAGGTGCTCGCCGCGCTGCGCGCCGCGGGCCTCCAGCCGGAAGACCTCGAGATCGGCCGCGCCGACCTGGAAGACGTCTTCCTCGAGATCATGCAAACCGAATCGGGAGGCCTCTGATGAGCGCCCCAGGCCTGCTCGCCGGCACCCGCACGCTGCTCTACAAGGAGATGCTGCGCTTCTGGAAGGTGAGCTTCCAGACCGTGGCCGCGCCGGTGCTCACCGCCGTGCTGTACCTGCTGATCTTCGGCCACGTGCTCGAAGACCACGTGAAGGTCTACGACCAGGTGGGCTACACGAGCTTCCTGATCCCGGGCCTCGTGATGATGAGCGTGTTGCAGAACGCGTTCGCCAACAGCAGCAGTTCGTTGATCCAGAGCAAGATCACCGGCAACCTCGTGTTCCTGCTGGTGACGCCGCTGTCGCACTGGGCGTGGTTCCTCGCCTACGTCGGGGCGTCCGTGGTGCGCGGCATGGTCGTGGGCCTCGGCGTGCTGCTCGTCACCGTCTGGTTCGCGCCGCTGTCGCTCGCCGAGCCCGTGTGGGTGTTCGTGTTCGCGGTGCTGGGCGCGGCCATGATGGGCGCGCTCGGGCTGCTGGCCGGCCTGTGGGCCGAGAAGTTCGACCAGATCGCCGCCTTCCAGAACTTCGTCATCATGCCGATGACGTTCCTCTCCGGCGTCTTCTACTCGGTCAAGTCGCTGCCCCCGTTCTGGTACGGGCTGAGCCACCTGAACCCGTTCTTCTACATGATCGACGGCTTCCGCCGGGGCTTCTTCGGCGCGAGCGACGTCTCCCCGTGGATGAGCCTCGCCGTGGCCGGCGGCAGCCTGCTGCTGGTGTGCGCGCTGTGCCTGCACCTGCTGCGCATCGGCTACAAGATCCGCCATTAGGCTGGGTATGCCCGCATGGGCGATAATGTCGGAACCATGGCTGATCCCACTCCCGCCGAAGTCGAGCGCTACATCGCGCAAGGCCTGAACTGCGAACACCTGCAGGTCGAGGGCGACGGCCGTCATTTCTTCGCGACCATCGTGTCCGCGGAGTTCGACGGCGCCAACCGCGTGGCACGCCACCAGCGGGTCTACCGGGCGCTGGGCGATAGAATGCGCGAGCAAATCCACGCCCTGTCCATGAAGACGCTCACCCCCGCCGAATGGGCCGCATCCGCCCCGTCGGCCACCCCCCACCACCACTGAAAGCGGCCGCAGGGTTCACTGCGGCCGGCAGGCCTGCACCTTCGGCGGGCATGCTGGTCGTGTGAGTCCCGGGCCCCAACCCCCATGGACAAACTCCTCATCCGCGGTGGCCGCCCCCTGAAGGGCGACGTGGTCATCTCCGGCGCCAAGAACGCCGCGCTGCCCGAACTGTGCGCCGCGCTGCTGACGCCCGAGCCGGTCACGCTGCAGAACGTGCCGCAGCTGCAGGACGTGGGCACCACGCTCAAGCTGCTGCGCAACATGGGGGTGACGGCCGAGCGCGCCGAGGCCACGCCCGACGTGGTCACGTTGACGGCCGAGCCGCTCACCACCCGGGAAGCGCCGTACGAGCTGGTCAAGACCATGCGCGCGTCCATCCTCGTGCTGGGTCCGCTGCTGGCCCGCTTCGGCGAGGCGCGCGTGTCGCTGCCCGGCGGCTGCGCCATCGGCTCGCGCCCGGTCGACCAGCACATCAAGGGCCTGCAGGCCATGGGCGCCGACATCGTGGTGGAACACGGCTACATCGTCGCGAAGGCCAAGCGCCTGAAGGGCGCCCGCATCACGACGGACATGGTCACCGTCACCGGCACCGAGAACCTGCTGATGGCCGCCACGCTGGCCGACGGCGAGACGGTGCTGGAAAACGCCGCCCAGGAACCCGAAGTGCTCGACCTGGCCGAGATGCTGATCGCCATGGGCGCGAAGATCGAAGGCCACGGCACCCGCCAGATCCGCGTGCAGGGCGTCGAACGCCTGCGCGGCACCACGCACCGCATCGTGCCCGACCGCATCGAGGCCGGCACCTTCCTGTGCGCCGTGGCCGCGGCCGGCGGCGAGGCCTTCCTGAAGTACGCCCGCGCCGACCACCTGGGCGCCGTGATCGACAAGCTGCGCGAGGTCGGCGCCTCGGTGGAACCGGTGGACGGCGGCCTGCGCGTGAAGAGCAACGGCCGCCCGCGCGCCGTGAGCTTCACCACCAGCGAGTACCCGGCGTTCCCGACGGACATGCAGGCCCAGTTCATGGCGCTCGACTGCATCGCCGACGGCGCCGCCGTGGTCTCCGAGACCATCTTCGAGAACCGCTTCATGCACGTGAACGAGCTGGTGCGCCTGGGCGCCCAGATCGACGTGCACGGCCACACCGCCACCATCCGCGGCGTGCCGAAGCTCTCCGGCGCCACCGTGATGGCCACCGACCTGCGCGCCTCGGCCAGCCTCGTGATCGCCGGCCTCGTGGCCGACGGCGAGACCACGGTCGAACGCATCTACCACCTCGACCGCGGCTACGACCGCATGGAAGCCAAGCTCCGAGGGCTGGGCGCCGACATCGAACGGATCAAATGACGATGATCACTCTCGCCTTGTCCAAGGGACGCATCTTCGACGAGACGCTGCCGCTGCTGAAGGCCGCGGGCATCGAGGTCACGGAAGACCCGGAGAAATCGCGCAAGCTGATCCTCGCCACCACCCGCCCCGACGTGCGCGTGGTGCTGGTGCGCGCGACGGACGTGCCCACCTACGTGCAGTACGGCGGCGCCGACGCCGGCGTGGCTGGCAAGGACATCCTGCTCGAGCACGGCGGCCAGGGCCTGTACCAGCCGCTCGACCTGAAGATCGCCAAGTGCCGCCTGAGCGTGGCCGTGCGCGCCGACTTCGACTACGAAGCCGCCGTGAAGCAGGGTTCGCGCATCGCCGTGGCCACGAAGTACACCCAGTGCGCCCGCGAGCACTTCGCGAACAAGGGCGTGCACGTCGACCTCATCAAGCTGTACGGCTCGATGGAGCTCGCCCCGCTGACGGGCTTGGCCGACGCCATCGTCGACCTGGTCTCCACCGGCAGCACGCTGAAGGCCAACAACCTCGTCGAAGTCGAGGAAATCATGCAGATCTCTTCGCGCCTGGTGGTGAACCAGGCCGCGTTGAAAACCAAGCGCGAACCCCTTCGCGACCTCATCGACGCCATCGCGTCAGCCATCGAGTAACCACACCACCACCCACCATGAACGTGCAGATCCGCCAGCTCGCCACCGCAGACGCCGACTTCGAGACCAGCTTCCAGCATGTGCTGCACTGGTCCGAGGCGACGGACCATGCGATCGAGCAGCGGGTCGCCGACATCCTGGCGGATGTGCGCACCCGCGGCGACGCCGCGGTGCTCGAGTACACCGAACGCTTCGACGGGCTCAAGGCCGCGTCGGTCGCCGAGTTCGAGATCCCCCGCGGCGAGCTGCAGGCCGCGCTCGCGAGCCTGCCGCCCGCGCGCCGCCAGGCGCTGGAAGCCGCCGCCGAGCGCGTGCGCGACTACCACCAGCGTCAGCTGGAGGTGAGCGGCCGCTCCTGGAGCTACCGCGACGCCGACGGCACGCTGCTCGGCCAGAAGGTCACGCCGCTCGACCGCGTGGGCATCTACGTGCCGGGCGGCAAGGCCCAGTACCCGTCCAGCGTGCTGATGAACGCCATCCCGGCCAAGGTGGCGGGCGTGGGCGAGATCGTCATGGTGGTGCCCACCCCGGGCGGCGAACGCAACGCGATGGTGCTGGCCGCCGCCGCGGTGGCGGGTGTCGACCGCGCGTTCACCATCGGCGGCGCCCAGGCCGTGGGCGCGCTCGCCTACGGCACGGCCACCGTGCCGTCGGTCGACAAGGTCACCGGACCGGGCAACGCCTACGTCGCCAGCGCCAAGCGCCGCGTGTTCGGCAAGGTGGGCATCGACATGATCGCCGGCCCGAGCGAGATCCTGGTGCTGGCCGACGGCACCACGCCGCCCGACTGGGTCGCGATGGACCTCTTCAGCCAGGCCGAACACGACGAACTCGCGCAGAGCATCCTGCTGTGCCCGGACGCCGCCTACATCGCCCAGGTGCGCGAGGCCATCGACCGCCTGCTGCCGGGCATGCCGCGCCACGAGGTGATCCGCGCCTCGCTCGAAGGCCGCGGCGCGCTGATCCTCACGCGCAGCATGGAAGAGGCCTGCGAGATCAGCAACCGCATCGCCCCGGAACACCTGGAAGTCAGCTCGACGGACCCGCACCGCTGGGAGCCGCTGCTGCGCCACGCCGGGGCCATCTTCCTGGGCGCCTTCACCAGCGAAAGCCTGGGCGACTACTGCGCCGGCCCGAACCACGTGCTGCCCACGTCGGGCACCGCGCGCTTCTCGTCGCCGCTGGGCGTGTACGACTTCCAGAAGCGCAGCAGCCTGATCGAGGTGAGCGAGGCCGGGGCCCAGAAGCTCGGCACCATCGCCGCCGAACTCGCCTACAGCGAGGGCCTGCAGGCCCACGCCCGCGCCGCCGAACTGCGCCTGAAGGATTCCACGAAATGACCGCCGACCTCGACACCCGCATCCAGCGTTGCATCCGCCAGGACGTGCAATCGATGCACGGCTACGCCATCCAGCCGAGCGCCGGCTTCGTCAAGCTGGACGCGATGGAGAATCCGTTCCGCCTGCCCGAGCCGATGCAGGCCGAACTGGGTCGCCGCCTGGGCGCGATCGCGCTGAACCGCTACCCGGCCGGCCGCATCGACGACCTGCGCAACGCCCTCAAGCGCCACGTGAACCTGCCCGACGGCTTCGAGCTGGTGCTGGGCAACGGCTCCGACGAGATCATCACCATGCTCAGCATGGCGTGCGACGTGCCCGGCGCGAAGGTGCTGGCGCCGCTGCCGGCCTTCGTGATGTACGACGTGTCGGCGCGCCTGCAGGGCCTCACGTTCGTGGGCGTGCCGCTCACGGCCGACTTCGAGCTGGACGAAGCCGCGATGCTCGCCGCCATCGCCGAACACCAGCCGGCGCTCGTCTACCTCGCGTACCCTAACAACCCCACGGCGAACCTGTTCGACGACACGGTGATGGAACGCATCGTGGCCGCCGCGCCGGGCCTGGTGGTGATCGACGAGGCCTACCAGCCGTTCGCGTCGCGCGACTGGTTCGAGCGCATGACGCGCCACCCGCACGTGCTGGTGATGCGCACGTTGAGCAAGTTCGGCCTGGCCGGCGTGCGCATCGGCTACATGGTGGGCCGCAAGGCGCTCGTCGACGAGATCGACAAGGTGCGCCCGCCCTACAACGTGAGCGTGCTCAACGCCGAGGCCGCGATCTTCGCGCTCGAACACGCCGACGAGTTCGCGCGCCAGGCCGCGGTGCTGCGCGACGAACGCACGCGGGTGATCGACGCCGTCTCGAAGCTGCCCGGCTGCAAGCCGTTCCCGAGCGAGGCCAACATGGTGCTGGTGCGCGTGCCCGACGCCGCCGCGCTGTTCGCCGCGCTGAAGGCGCGCAACGTGCTCGTGAAGAACGTCTCCGGCCTGCACCCGCTGCTGGCCAGCTGCCTGCGCCTGACGGTGGGCACGCCCGAAGAGAACACCCTGATGATCGAAGCCCTGGAAGCGAGTTTGAAATGACAGCCGAACGCATTGCCGACGTCACCCGCAACACGGCCGAGACGAAGATCCGGGTCCGCATCAACCTCGATGGCAAGGGCACGGCCAAGCTGTCCACCGGCATCGGCTTCTTCGACCACATGCTCGACCAGATCGCCCGCCACGGGCTGATCGACCTCGACATCGACTGCCAGGGCGACCTGCACATCGACGGCCACCACACGGTGGAGGACGTGGGCATCACCCTCGGCCAGGCCGTGGCCAAGGCCGTGGGCGACAAGAAGGGCCTGCGCCGCTACGGCCACGCCTACGTGCCGCTCGACGAGGCGCTGTCGCGCGTGGTCATCGACTTCTCGGGCCGCCCGGGCCTGCACATGCGCGTGCCGTTCAAGGCCGGCATGGTGGGCGCGTTCGACACGCAGCTCGCCTTCGAGTTCTTCCAGGGCTTCGCGAACCACGCGCTCGTCACGCTGCACATCGACAACCTGCACGGCGACAACGCCCACCACCAGTGCGAGACGGTCTTCAAGGCCTTCGCGCGCGCCATCCGCATGGCGCTCGAGATCGACCCGCGCATGGGCGACACCATCCCGTCCACGAAGGGGTCGCTGTGAGCAAGACCGTTGCCGTCGTCGACTACGGCATGGGCAACCTGCGGTCCGTGTCGCAGGCGGTTCGGCACGTCGCCGCCGGCACGGGGTTCGATGTGATCGTTACCTCCAACCCCGACGAGGTCTACGCCGCCGAACGCGTGGTGCTGCCGGGGCAGGGCGCCATGCCCGACTGCATGCGCGAACTGCGCGACTCGGGTGTGCAGGAGGCCGTGCTGCACGCCGCCGCGAACAAGCCGCTGATGGGCGTGTGCGTCGGCATGCAGATGCTGCTGTCCCACAGCGAGGAAGGCGACACCGCCGGCCTCGGCCTGATCCCCGGCGACGTGATCCGCTTCCGCCTCGACGGCCAGCTGCAGCCCGACGGCAGCCGCTACAAGGTGCCGCAGATGGGCTGGAACCGCGTGGCCCAGGCCCACCCGCACCCGGTGTGGGCCGGCGTGCCGGACAACGCCTTCTTCTACTTCGTGCACAGCTTCCACGCGAAGCCGGCCGACGCCGCGCACAGCGTGGGCGAGACGGAGTACGGCGTGCGCTTTACCTGCGCCGTCGCCCGAGATAACATTTTCGCGACCCAGTTCCATCCGGAGAAAAGCGCGGAACACGGCCTCGCCCTGTACCGCAACTTCCTCCACTGGACCCCGTGACGCCCCACGAAGGCGTTCCTTTTCCCTTCACCACTTCCACCCTCGGCCATGCTGCTGATCCCCGCGATTGACCTGAAAGACGGCCACTGTGTGCGCCTCAAGCAAGGCGACATGAACGCTTCCACCACCTTCGGGGAAGATCCGGCGAAGATGGCCCGACGATGGGTCGACGCCGGCGCGCGCCGCCTCCACCTCGTCGACCTGAACGGCGCCTTCGCGGGCAAGCCGGTCAACGAGGCGGCCATCAAGGCCATCCTCGCCGAGGTGGGCGAGGAGATCCCGGTGCAGCTGGGCGGAGGCATCCGCGACCTCGACACCATCGAGCGCTACCTCGACGACGGCCTGAGCTACGTCATCATCGGCACCGCTGCGGTGAAGAACCCCGGCTTCCTGCGTGATGCCTGCAGCGCCTTCGGCGGCCACATCATCGTGGGCCTCGACGCGAAGGACGGCAAGGTCGCGACGGACGGCTGGAGCAAGCTCACCGGCCACGAGGTGGTCGACCTCGCCAAGAAGTTCGAGGACTACGGCGTCGAAGGCGTGATCTACACCGACATCGGCCGCGACGGCATGCTGTCGGGCATCAACATCGACGCCACCGTGAAGCTGGCCCAGGCGCTCAGCATCCCGGTGATCGCCTCGGGCGGCCTGTCGAACATCGCCGACATCGAGCAGCTCTGCGCTGTCGAGGGCGACGGCGTGGAAGGCGTGATCTGCGGTCGCGCCATCTACAGCGGCGACCTCGATTTCGAGGCCGCCCAGCGCCGCGCCGACGAACTGAACGGCGACTGAGCCCCATCCAATCCCCAGCGTGGTTCGTCCTGGCGGCCGCGTCACCCGCACTCCGCCATGCTTGCCAAACGCATCATTCCCTGCCTCGACGTGACCGGTGGTCGTGTCGTCAAAGGTGTCAACTTCGTCGAACTGCGTGACGCGGGCGACCCGGTCGAGATCGCGGCGCGCTACAACGACCAGGGCGCCGACGAACTCACCTTCCTCGACATCACCGCCACCAGCGACGGCCGCGACCTGATCCTCCCCATCATCGAGGCCGTGGCGTCGCAGGTCTTCATCCCGCTGACGGTGGGTGGGGGCGTGCGCACGGTGGCCGACGTGCGTCGGCTGCTCAACGCCGGCGCCGACAAGGTGAGCTTCAACTCCGCGGCGGTGGCCAACCCCGACGTGATCCGCGAGGCCTCGGCCAAGTACGGCGCCCAGTGCATCGTGGTGGCCATCGACGCCAAGGGCCGGGAAGACGGCTCCGGCTGGGACGTCTACACCCACGGCGGGCGCAAGAACACCGGCCTCGACGCGGTCGAGTGGGCCCGGAAGATGGCCGAGTACGGCGCCGGCGAGATCCTGCTCACCAGCATGGACCGCGACGGCACGAAGATCGGCTTCAACCTGCCGCTGACCCGCGCCGTGAGCGACGCCGTCGACGTGCCGGTCATCGCCTCCGGGGGCGTGGGCACGCTCGAGCACCTGGCCGAAGGCATCCAGCAGGGCCATGCCGACGCGGTGCTGGCCGCCAGCATCTTCCACTACGGCGAACACACCGTGGGCGAGGCCAAGGCGCTGATGGCGAGCCGGGGCATCCCGGTGCGGCCGTGAGGCCCGCGCGCCCGCCCGAAAGGGAAGGCCGCCCGGCGCCCGCGTCCCCGCGGGGCACGCCGCCCCGCGAGGTGCGCATCATCGGCGGCCAGTGGAAACGCAGCAAGCTGCCGGTGGCCAACGTCCCCGGCCTGCGTCCCACGCCCGACCGCGTGCGCGAGACCCTCTTCAACTGGCTCGGCAACGACCTCGACGGCTGGCGCTGCCTCGACGCGTTCGCCGGCAGCGGGGCGCTCGGCTTCGAGGCCGCGTCCCGCGGCGCGTCCGAGGTGACGCTGCTGGAACGCGAAAGCCGCCTCGTGAAGGGCCTGCAGGACGTGCACGCCCGGCTGAAGGCCGGCGATTCGGTGCGGGTGGCCGGCGCCGACGCCATGACCTGGATGGCGCGCCAGCCCGCGGCCAGCTTCGAGCTGGTGTTCGTGGACCCGCCGTTCGACGCCGACCTGTTCGCGAAGGCCGTGGCCGTCGCGTCGCGGGTGGTGGTGCCCGGAGGGCTGATCTACCTCGAGGCCGACCGCGAGTTCTCGCCGGACGACTTCGCCGGCGAACCGCTCACCCGCCACCGCCACGGGCGCGCCGGCACGGTGCACTACCATCTGTTTCAACGCGCCGAGCGCGGCTACACTGCGCCCGAATCGCCTGCCGCCGCCCCGAAGGAGCCCGCTTGACTTCCGTGACCCGCCTCACCGCCGTCTACCCCGGCACCTTCGACCCGATGACCCTGGGCCACGAGGACCTGATGCGCCGGGCCGGTCGCCTGTTCGAGCGGCTCATCCTCGCGGTGGCCGCCGGCCACCACAAGCGCACGATGTTCACGCTGCCCGAGCGCCTCGAGATCGCCCAGGAGCTGGCCGTGAAGCACCCGAACGTCGAGGTGATCGCCTTCGACGGGCTGCTGAGCGACTTCGTGCTGGAACACGGCGGCAAGGTGGTGGTGCGCGGCCTGCGCGCCGTCAGCGACTTCGAGTACGAGTTCCAGATGGCCGGCATGAACCGCCACCTGATGCCCAACGTCGAGACGGTCTTCCTGACCCCCAGCGACCAGTACCAGTTCGTCTCGGGCACCTTCGTGCGCGAAATTGCCAACCTCGGCGGTGATGTCTCCAAATTCGTGTCACCCTCCGTCCTGAGTCGCCTGCACACCAAGGTGAAGGCGAACAAGAAGGCCGACTGATGTTCTTCCGGCCCGACTGCGGAGCGTGACCCGATGGCGTTGTTGATCACCGACGAATGCATCAACTGTGATGTGTGCGAGCCCGAGTGCCCGAACCAGGCGATCTCGATGGGCGAGGCTTTCTACGAGATCGACCCGGGCAAGTGCACCGAGTGCGTGGGGCACTTCGACGAGCCCCAGTGCGTGCAGGTGTGCCCGGTGAGCTGCATTCCGATCCACCCCGACCACATCGAATCGAAGGAAACGCTGTGGGCGAAGTACCGGAAGCTCCAGGGGCTGGGCGATTCGCCGGCGCCTGACAGCGCGTCCTGACACACGTCGGATCGCCTCCAACCCCCCTCCCGTCATCCCGGCGAAAGCCGGGACCCACTGCGACCTCAGCGCGCCACTCGACCCATGGGCCCCGGCGTTCGCCGGGATGACGTGTGGTTGAAACGTCGGTTCCTTAGCGTGCCGCCGCTGGTTTCTTGGGAGCCTCGTCCTCAGTCGGCATCCCCCTGAACGGCACCGTCAGCCCGTCGTCCCCCACCGGCTTCTTTTTCTTCGGCACCTTCCCGGGCTTGCGCACTTCGGCATCGCCCGACCGGGTGACGGGAATGACGCCGGGCGCGCGCACGCGCCGGGCATCCAGGCGCTCCCGTGCCGCGGCCATGCCGTCGGCCGCCGCGGCGGTGCGGCGGGCGGCATCGCGGGCTTCGGCGCGTTGATCGGCATCGCGCTCGTCGGCCACTTCGATCACGCGCCCTTCACCGGACGGACACGGCGTCTGGGAGAAGGTGCGGCCATCGGGACCGCAGCGGTGGATGGTGGCGGCGATGCCTGCGGACGCGCCGCTGAACGACAGGAACGCGGCCACGGCGCCGCAGGCGAGGGCGTGGCCGCGCATGGTGGTGGGCCGTTCAGGTGGACGGCGTTTCGCCCGTCGCAGGGGCCGCCGGCTTGCCAGCGCCTTCCGGCCGAGGCGGCTTGGGCCGCGGCGGCTTCGCGTTGATCTTCATGTTGGCCCGTTCCATGTTGGCTTCGAGCAGCAGGTCGAGCGCCGGCAGCGTGCGGGCGATGCACTCGTGGATGGCCTCGCGGGCCTCGGGCTTGGGTTTGCGCAGCACGTAGTCGACCACCTCGGCCTTCACGCCGGGGTGGCCGATGCCCAGGCGCAGGCGCCAGTAGTCGGGGGTGCCGAGCTGCGCGTGGATGTCGCGCAGGCCGTTGTGCCCGGCGTGGCCGCCGCCGAACTTGATCTTGACCTGGCCCGGGAGCAGGTCGAGCTCGTCGTGGGCCACCAGCACCTCGTTGGGTGCGATCTTGAAGAAGCGGGCGAGGGCGGCCACCGACTTGCCGGAGAGGTTCATGTAGGTCTGCGGCTCGAGCAGCCACAGCGGACCGTCGGGGCGGTTCACGCGGGCGACGAGCCCGAAGTAGCTGCGCTCGGGCACGAGCGTGGCCTTGAGTTCGCGCGCGACGGCGTCGATCCACCAGAACCCCGCGTTGTGGTTCGTGGCCTCGTATTCCGCCCCGGGGTTGCCGAGGCCTACCAACAGTCGAATCATGTCGACATTATCGGGGCAGGGCGGCGACCATGCCCCGCGGATCCCGCGTCGAAATGCCGCGCGACTTCAGCCCTTGCGCCGGCGCTCGACCCACTCGAACAGCCCCATCCCCCCGAGCATCGCCACCACGAACAGCACCGCCTTCGGCTGGCCCATCGCCATCGAGACGAGGGCCGGCCCGGGGCAGAAGCCGGCCACGCCCCAGCCGATGCCGAACATCACGCTTCCGGCGATCAGGCGACGGTCGACGTGGCGCGCGGTGGGCAGCTTCATCTCCGCGCCGAGCAGCGACACGCTGCGGCGGCGTGCCACGGCGAACCCGACGAGGCCCACGGCGATCGCGCCCACCATGACGAACGCGAGCGACGGGTCCCAACGGCCCGCGAGGTCGAGGAAGCCGAGCACCTTCGACGGGTCGGTCATGCCCGAGAGGATCAGGCCGAGGCCGAACACGAGGCCGGCGGCGAAGGCGGCGAGGGGCCTCGTCATGACACGAGCGCGTGGCGCAGCAGCCAGACCGTGGCGAAGCCCGCCGCCATGAAGGCGAGCGTGGCCACGAGCGAACGCGGCGACAGGCGCGAGAGCCCGCAGACGCCGTGGCCGCTCGTGCAGCCGGACCCGAGGCGCGTGCCGAAGCCGACCAGCAGGCCGGCGACCACCACGCCCACCGTGCCGGCGTCGATGGTGGCCGGTGGCCACGCGGCGAGGCCCCACCACAGCCACGGTGCCGCGAGCAGGCCGAGCACGAACGCGAGCCGCCAGGCCACGTCGCCCCGGACCGGCGCCAGCAGCCCGCCGACGATGCCGCTGATGCCCGCGATGCGCCCGTTCAGCAGCACGAACATCGTGGCCGCGAGGCCGATGAGGAGGCCGCCGGCGAGGGCGGTCCACGGGGTGAAGGCGGTCCAGTCGAGGGTCATGGGGTTGTCTCCTGGTGGATGGTGGCACATCGCACGCGGGCATAAAAAAACCCCGCCGAGGCGGGGTTTCCAGATGCCTTGCGGCTCTTCTTATTTCTTGTTCTGCTTTTCGGACTTCTTGCCCTTGCCAGCCGGAGCGGCGGGGGCAGCGACGACCGGAGTGATCTCGGCTTCCTCGACCGGGACCGAGGTCGACACGATCACCGGGTTCGGCTTGCCTTGCGTCACGACCTTGACGCCGGCGGGCAGCTTCAGGTCGCTGACGTGCAGGGCCTGGCCCTTGGTCAGTTCGCCGAGTTCGACGGTCAGGAATTCGGGCAGGGCCTTGGCCAGGCACGAGATGCGGAGTTCGGTGACGACGTGGTTCACCAGGCACTTGTCGGTCTTGACGGCCGGCGAGTTTTCTTCGTTCACGAAGTGCAGGGGCACCTTCTTGACGATCATCGTGGTGGCGTCGACGCGCTGGAAGTCGATGTGCAGCACGATCTGGCGGAAGGGGTGCAGCTGGTAGTCACGGAGCAGCACTTGCTCGGACTTGCCATTCAGTTCCATCTCGAGGATCGACGAGTGGAAGGCTTCCTTCTTCAGCGCGTGGAACAGCGCGTTGTGATCGAGTTCGATCAGCGACGGGGTGGCGGCGCCACCGTAGACGATGCCAGGCACCTTGTCGGCGTTGCGCAGGCGGCGGCTCGCTCCGGTCCCCTGCAGCTTGCGCTCGAAAGCAACAAATTTCATGGTTTGCTCCAAATAGGAAGACGCCCGCGACCAGGCGTCGAAGTGGGCCTTTCGGCCCGCGAAGACAGCACCTGTCGGCACTGCCGTGTGCGGATCAGAAGTTGTTGTTCTGCTCCGCGAACAGGGACGTCACCGACTCGCCGTCGGAGATGCGACGGATGGTTTCGGCGAACAGGAACGCGACCGACAGCTGGCGCACCTTCGGGCAGGCCTTGCCGTCCTCGCTCAGCGGGATCGTGTTGGTGATCACCACTTCGTCGAGCTGCGAACCCTTGATGCGTTCGATGGCCGGGCCCGAGAACACGGCGTGCGTGCAGTAGGCGTACACGCTCTTGGCGCCACGTTCCTTCAGCACCTCGGCGGCCTTCACGAGGGTGCCGGCGGTGTCGATCATGTCGTCCATGATCACGCAGTTGCGGTTCTCGATGTCGCCGATGACGTGCATCACTTCGGACACGTTCGCTTTCGGACGGCGCTTGTCGATGATGGCCAGGTCGCAGCCGAGCTGCTTGGCCAGCGCGCGGGCGCGCACCACGCCGCCGACGTCGGGCGACACGACCACGAGGTCGGGGTAGCGCTTGCTCTGCACGTCGGCCAGCAGCACGGGCGACGCGTAGATGTTGTCGACGGGGATGTTGAAGAAGCCCTGGATCTGGTCGGCGTGCAGGTCCATCGTGAGCAGGCGCTCGACACCGACGGCTTCCAGCATGTTGGCCACGACCTTCGCGCTGATGGGCACGCGGGTGGAACGCGGACGGCGGTCCTGGCGGGCATAGCCGAAGTACGGGATCACGGCCGTGACGCGGCGAGCGGAAGCCCGTTTCAGCGCGTCGACCATGATGCACAGTTCCATCAGGTTCTCGTTCGTGGGCGCGCACGTGGGCTGCACGACGAAGATGTCGCGGGCGCGCACGTTCTGCTGGATCTCGATCGCGACTTCACCATCGGAGAACCGGCCGACCGAAGCCTTGCCGAGTTCGATGCCCAGGTGCGAAGCCATTTCCTGCGCGAGGGCGGGGTTGGCGTTGCCGGTGAACAGAACGGTATTGAAAAGCACATTCGCTCCGTCGGGACTGGTGGAGGGCGCATTCGCGGGCACAGCGCGCCCTTTCTTGACAGCTGCGGTGGGAACAACCATGGCGATCAAAAATCACCACCCATTCGAACAAAAAGAGCCTCAGCGCATCGGTCCGTGGACCGCTCACTGAAGCTCTCTTGAGGCAGATCCTCAAGGATCGCGCCGTCCGGCGCGCTCGCTGAAGCTCTTTTCCATATTCAGTGGCAGGGGAAGAAGGATTCGAACCTTCGCATGTCGGAATCAAAATCCGATGCCTTAACCAACTTGGCGACTCCCCTACACAGGCGATCTGCTTTCGCAGACAGCCTAAAACTTGTCAGTCCGAAGCCCAACCCCGCAAGGGGTGTTCTTCCAGACTTCGGCACATTCTCCCAACCCAACCCTCGGGCCCGCCTTGAAGCAGTTCCGAAGGAAGGGACGCCAGAGGCTGGTGTCCTGTGCCTGCCCTGGCGAACACTGCACTGCCGGAACCGGTCATGCGGCTGTTGCCGAACCGTTCCTGCAGAACCCGCGCTGCTTTCGCAACATCGGGGCATTCGGATTCTGCCGGAGGCTGCATCACATTGATGCCGTATCCGTCGAGAAGCTTTTGAATGCCTGCATCAACCAGGAAGCCCGCTACTGTATCAGCTTTGTGATCGCGCGCCAAGAGCGGACTCGCAAAAATCGCACGGGTTTCGATCGCGGCCCCCGGTTTGACCACCGCGAGCCATTGCCGCGGCAGTGCCAGCGGGGTCAGGATCTCGCCCACGCCTTCCACGAAGGCATTCTGGCCGCCGATGAAAAAGGGCACGTCCGCGCCGAGCGACAACCCCAGGGCCATCAGGCGTTCACGGGACCAGCCGAGGCCCCACAGCCGGTTCAGCGCGAGCAGCGTGCTGGCCGCGTCCGAGCTGCCGCCGCCCATGCCGGCGCCCCAGGGCACCTGCTTGTCGATGCTGATGTCGGCGCCGAACGCCGTGCCCGACGCCGCCTGCAGCGCGCGCGCGGCGCGCAGGCACAGGTCGTCGGCGGGCAGGGTGGCGGTGAGGTCGTGGCGCTGCAGTCGGCCATCGGCGCGGCGTTCGAAGTGCAGCGTGTCGGCCCAGTCGATCAGCACGAACACGGACTGCAGCAGGTGGTAGCCGTCGGCCCGCCGCCCCACGATGTGCAGGAAGAGGTTCAGCTTGGCCGGCGCGGCCACGTCGGTGAGGGTGGTCAGGGTGGTGGGGCTCATGGCTTGTCGACCTGCGCGCGCACCGTGACCTGCGGCGGTGCGGCCCGCTGCGCGACCACGAGGCCGTCGTCGAAACGGCCCAGCCGCACGGCCCAGCCCAACTGGTCGAAGCCGGCCTCGGCGGGCGGCGTGGTGGCCTGGCTCGGCGCGCCCGGCCAGGGACGGCCGCGCAGCCAGTCGAAGAGGGCGGCCACGGGCAGGCTTTCGCCCAGCATCTCGCGCGTGAGTTCGTCGAGGTCGCCGAACCTCGACTCGCCATCGGACGTGACGAGGCGCGCGCCGTCGGGCGACCAGTCGGCCTGCGCGATCATCGTGCCGAGCGGGCTCGTGAGGCTCATGCGGCCGGCGGGCGGGCTGCCCGCGAGCTCGAAGCCCGCGGTCACCGAACGGGCCGGCTGGCCGGCGCTCGCGTCCACCTTCACGGCCAGGCGGCCCGACAGGCTGTCGCCCGGCGGGGCCGGCGGCTGCACGGTGGCGCACGCGGAAAGAACAGCGGCCGCGCAAGCGGCCATCACGCCACGCCGACGGATCACAGATCGACCTTCAGGCGGGCGAGCGTGTCGCGCAGCACGTCGTTGGTGGCGTCGCGGGCACGCACCTCGCGCAGGATGCGGCGCGCCTCGTCGCGCTGGCCGGTCACCCACAGCAGTTCGCCGAGGTGCACGCCGATCTCGACGTCGGGGCGCAGGCGATAGGCCTGGCGCAGCAGCCGCAGCGCTTCCTGCGAGTTGCCGAGGCGGTACTCGACCCAGCCGAGGCTGTCGGTGATGAACGGCTCGTTCGGGGACAGCTCGAGCGCCTTGACGATCAGCTCGCGGGCCTCGGGCAGGCGCAGGTTGCGCTCGGCGAGCGAGTAGCCGAGGGCGTTGTACGCATGGTGGTGGTCGGGGCGGATCTCGATCACCTTGCGCAGCAGCCGCTCCATGTCCTCGAGGCGGTTCAGCTTCTCGGCCATCATGGCCTGCTGGTACAGCAGCTCGGCGTCGTTCGGGTACTTCTTGTTCGCGTCGGCGAACACGCCCTCGGCCTGGGCCCACTGCTTCGCGTCGCTGTAGAGCTGGGCCTCGAGCACCAGCTTCGTGCGGCCGGCCTCCGGCGTGTCTTCCGGCGCCTTGCGCACGAGGTCCACGGCCTGCTTGAGCTTGCCCTGCTTGGCCAGCAGCTCGGCGCGGCGGGCGGTCACGTCCAGCGCGCGCTGCGGGTCGGTCACCTTCGCGAGCCAGCCCTCGGCGCCCGCGTAGTCGCGCTGCATCTCGGCCGCGCGCGCCAGCAGGAAGTACGCCTGCGCGACGCTCTGGTCGGTGGGGCCGTCCTCGTCGTCGTCGTCCTCGCCCGAGGCGAGCACGATGGGCGAGGTGTTGCCCGTCGCCGGCGTCGACGCGGTGATGGAGCCGTCGCGCAGGCCGGCGAGGTAGCGGTAGACCGTGGTGGTGGCCTCGGCCGGCTTCTTCAGCTCGAGCTGCAGCGCGGCCAGGGTGACCCACGGCGCGGCGATCTGCGGGTCGCGGCGCGTGACCTCGTCCAGCTGCACGGCGGCGTCGGCGTAGCGGTGTATCGAGCTCAGCACGCGCGCGTACAGGATGCGGATGGCCGAACCCTGCGGACGCGCGTTCAGGTGGTCGAGCACGATCGCGTCGGCCTCGGGGTGCGTCACGAGCAGTTCCATCGCCAGCAGCGCGGGCGTCTCGGCGGCCGGGTCCTGCTGGTGGGCGGCGCGCGTGAGTTCGAGGGCGCGGGTGGTGTTGCCGGCCGCGGCCATCGTGCGGGCGAGGGCGACGCTGGCGGCGACCCGGGTCTCGGCGCGCTCGGTCCAGGGCGTCAGCACCGGCTCCAGCATCTGGGCGTTCGCCTTGCGGTCGCGGTTGCGCGCGAAGAGGCGGGGGATGGACGCGAAGGTGCCGGCCCGGTCTTCCGGCGGGGTCAGGTCGAGCATCGCGCGGGTGGCCGTCGCCGCTTCGGGGAAGCGGTCGAGCGCCAGCAGCAGCTGCACTTCGTACCGGGTGGCCTGCACCGACGAGGGGATCGCGTTGCGCCACGCCTGGACGGCGGAGAGCGCGGCCGGCCCGTCGCCCATCTCGGACGCGAGCCCCACCGCGCGGCGGAACAGCGATTCGTCGAGGGAGCGGCGCGCCGCCTCCAGCATCATCTGGTACGCCAGGCCCTTTTCACCGGAACGCGCCTCGAGTTCGGCCACGAACAGCTGCGTGAACATGCGCGCGTTCAGCGGCGAGTTGTTCACGACGGCGGGCGGGGCGTCGTCCGGGTCGGTGGGGGCGGCCGCCGCCTGGGCGAAGGCCGCGGGGGCCAGGGCCAGGGAACAGGCCAGAGCGAGCGCTGCACGAGAAATTGGGGGGAAGGCCCGCATGAATGCTCCTGTATGCGTGATCGATTCTAGTGTCACGTCCGGCCGGGCGTCTGCCGCCCCGCGCCTCGCCATAATGAAGGCATGCCGGAACTGCCCGAAGTCGAAACCACCCGCGCGAGCCTCGCCCCGCGCATCGCCGGCGCCGTGGTCACCGGCGTGCGCCTCGGCAAGCCGCTGCGCTGGCCGCTCGGCTGCGACCCCGACACCCTCGTGGACCGCACCGTGGGCGAGGCCACCCGGCGTGGCAAGTACCTCTGGCTGCCGCTCACGGGCGGTGGTCTGTTGATGCACCTGGGCATGTCGGGTTCCCTCGCGTTCCGCGATGCGGTGCCCGAGCCGGCCGCGCATGACCACTTCGACCTGCGCACCAGCCAGGGCACCCTCCGTCTGACCGATCCCCGGCGATTTGGTGCCGTGGTCTGGTCCGGCGCGCTCGACCAGGACCCGGCGCTCAAGCTGCTGTCCGGCCTGGGCCTCGAACCCTTCGACCCCGCCTTCACCGGCACGTACCTCCACGAGGCCCTGCAGCGCCGCCGCATCGCGGTGAAACTCGCGCTGCTCTCGGGCGACATCGTGGTGGGCGCCGGCAACATCTACGCCTGTGAAGCGCTGTTCGCCGCCGGCATCGACCCGCGCCTGCCGGCCAACAAGGTCAGCCGCCCCCGGGCCGAACGCCTCGCCGAGGCCGTCCGCACCATCCTCGCCCGGGCCCTGGCGCTCGGCGGCACCACGCTGCGCGACTTCAAGGACACCCACGGCATGGCCGGGGCCTTCCAGGACCAGGCCCGGGTCTACGGCCGGGAAGGCCAGCCGTGCACGGTCTGCCGGACCCCCATCCGCCGCATCACCCAGGCCGCGCGCTCCACCTTCTTCTGCCCCACCTGCCAGCGCCGGTAGCGGCGGTCCGGCCGAAAACGGGCCCCGCGTGGGCAAATCCACACGTTTCGGCGGCCGCCAGGGCAACAGAGTGTTTCGGCGGGATCGGCCGGCATGCCCCTTGCGATACCATGGCCGACGCTTACCTGCCGGGCCCGTTGATTTCCATGGCTTCTTCCTTCGCAAGCAGTCTTGATGCTCTTGGCCTCTGGCGTGCCGGCCTGGGGCGTCGCCTCGACGAATTCGGCCATTTCCTCGGCGAACACGACCTGGCCGACCCCGCCGCGGCGGAAGCCCTCGACACCCTGCGCCGCGGCCTCGTCAACGAGAAGCTCGTGGTGGCCTTCGTCGCCGAGTTCTCGCGCGGCAAGTCCGAGCTCATCAACGCCATCTTCTTCGCCGACACCGGCCGCCGCGTGCTGCCCGCCACCCCGGGGCGCACCACCATGTGCCCGGTGGAACTGGGCCACGACGGCGAGGAGGCCCCGGCGCTCGCGCTGCTGCCCATCGCCACGCGCCTCGAAGGCCTGTCCCTCGCCGACCTGCGCACGCAGCCCCGCGCGTGGACGCACATCCCGCTCGACGTGACCCACCCCGAGCGCCTCTCCGAGTCGCTCCAGGAAGTGATGCGCACCCAGTGGGTGAGCGTCGACGAGGCCCGCGCGCTCGGCTTCTGGCACGACGACAACACCGAAGACAACCCCCCGGTCGACGACTCGGGCCGCGTGGAGGTGCCCGCGTGGCGCCACGCGATGATCAACTACCCGCACCCGCTGCTCAAGCGCGGCCTGGTCGTGCTCGACACCCCGGGCCTGAACGCCATCGGCGCGGAACCGGAACTGACGCTGAGCCTGCTGCCGTCCGCCCACGCGATGGTGTTCATCCTCGGCGCCGACACCGGCGTCACGAAGTCCGACCTCACCATCTGGCGCGACCACCTGGGTTCGCCCACCACGTCGAGCTTCGTGGTGCTCAACAAGATCGACGCGCTGCGCGACCCGCTGGCCACGCCGGCCCAGGTCGCCGACCAGATCGAATCGCAGCGCAACAACACGGCGCGCACGCTCGGCGTGGCGCCGGAGAAGGTGTTCCCGCTGTCGGCCCGCCAGGCGCTCGCCGCCCGCGTCGATGGTGAAACCGCGGCGCTCGCCGAGAGCCGCGTGCTCGACCTGGAAGCCGCCCTCGGCGCCCAGCTGCTGCCGCAGCGCCGCGACGTGCTGCAGACCACCGTCGTCGACGCCGTGATGCGCACCGAGGCGCTCGTCACCCGCCGCCTCGGCGACCGCCGCCGCCAGCTCGCCGAACAGCTGCTCGAGCTGCGCGGCCTGCGTGGCAAGAGCGGCGCGAAGACCCGCCTGATGATCGAGCGCGTCGACGCCGAAACCCGCGAATTCGAGCAGTGCACCGCGCGCCTGCAGGCCATGCGCATGGTGCACAGCCGCATGCTGAAGAACGCGCTGATCGACCTCACCAGCGACCGCCTGCGCGAGGAAGTCACCGAGATGCAGACGGCCATGCACGCCACGCTGCTCAACCTCGGCGCCAAGAAGGCGTTCATCGCGCTGTGCAGCCGCCTGCGCGAGCTGCTCGAGGCCACGCAGACGCGCGGCACCGAGATCCACACGATGCTCACCGCGTCGTTCGCGAAGCTCAACGCCGAGTTCGGCTTCTCGCTGTCGGTCAACCAGATGCCCGACATGAACCGGTTCGTGCAGGAACTGGCGCTCATCCAGCGCAACTACGTGCAGTACCTGGGCCTCACGCAGGCGCTGCGCCTGTCGCAGACCAAGTTCATGGAACAGTTCCGCCGCATGCTGATGTCCAAGCTGCGCGTGGTGTTCGAGAACGCCAGCGGCGAACTCGAGCTGTGGAACAAGATGGCTTCGTCGCAGGTCGATTCGCAGCTGCGCGAACGCCGCCGCGGCTTCCGCCGCCGCCGCGAGGCGCTCGAGCGCATCCAGGCCGCCTCCGGCGAACTGGAACACCGCCTGAGCGAACTCGAGGCGCAGGACGCGCAACTGCAGCAGCAGGTGGCTCGCTGCGCCGACCTGATCGGCAAGCTCAAGGAACACGCCCAACTCGATCCCGCCACGTTCGGCGAATCCGGCCATGGGCAGTTGGTGGATACTGAATCCCGCATCGCCATTCAAGCCTGAGCTTTTCCGGGTCTCCTTGCCGTCCCCCGCGTCGTCCCTTTCGGCCGCCTTCGCCGCCCCGCTGATCGCGTGGCAGCGCACCCACGGCCGCCACACGCTGCCGTGGCAGCAGACCACCGACCCCTACCGCGTGTGGCTCTCCGAGATCATGCTGCAGCAGACGCAGGTGACCACGGTGCTGGGCTACTACGCGCGTTTCCTCGCCCGCTTCCCCGACGTGCGCGCGCTGGCCGAGGCCAGCCAGGACGACGTGCTGGCGTTGTGGAGCGGCCTCGGCTACTACAGCCGCGCGCGCAACATGCACGCGTGCGCGAAGGCGGTGGTCGAACGTTTCGGCGGCGAGTTCCCGCGCAGCAGCGAGCTGCTGCAGAGCCTGCCCGGCATCGGGCGGTCCACCGCCGCGGCCATCGCGGCCTTCTGCTACGGCGAGCGCGTGGCCATCCTCGACGGCAACGTGAAGCGCGTGCTGACCCGCTTCCTCGCGTACGACGCCGACCTGGCCGTGGCCGCCAACGAACGGCGGCTGTGGGACCGCGCCACCGAGATGCTGCCGGACGACGGCATCGAGGCGTACACGCAGGGCATCATGGACCTGGGCGCCACCGTGTGCCTCCCACGCGCGCCGCAGTGCCTCGTGTGCCCGGTGCAGCCCGGCTGCGAAGGCCGTCGCGACGGCGCGCCCGAGCGGTTCCCCGTCAAGACCCGCAAGCTCAAGCGCGGCCGGCGCGAGAATGCCTGGCTCTGGCTCGTGCGCGACGACCGGCTGTGGCTCGTCCAGCGGCCCGACAGTGGCGTGTGGGCCGGCCTGTGGAGCTTCCCCGAGTTCGACTCCGTGGACGCGCTGCGGTCGGCCGCGTCCGGCTGGCCGGGGGCGGCCGAGGTGCTCGAGCCCTTCAAGCACGTGCTGACCCACCTCGACTGGATGCTGCAGCCGGTGGTCTGGCGCCTGCCTGCGAAGACTGCGGCGCGGGACGTGGCCGGCATCACCGCCACGCTGCCGGACGGCCGCTGGGTCACCCGCGACGAGGCGCTGGCGATGGGCGTGCCGTCGCCGCTGCGCAAGCTGCTGGAACGCGCACCCCCATCAGCGGGTGCCTGAACAGGGGGTCACCCCACCACGGAGGGGAGGCTGAAAAGCGTGACTTCCCGCACGCTTCGGGTCTGGGCTGTCGTGGTGACGGCCCGCACACGAAGCCTCAGGGAATCCATGCAGCACCCTTCATCTCCCCTCCTCAAGTGGGCGGCGGCACCTGCCCTCGCCGTCTCGCTCCTCCTCACCGCCTGCGGTGGCGATGACGACGGCACGACGCCCCCCACCACCGGCGTCGAAACGCCGCAGACCCCGAACTCGACGGTCGCCGGCACGGTGCTCGACACCGCCACCGGGCAGCCGGTCGCAGGCGTCACCGTGAAGTCGGGCGACCGCACCACCACCAGCGACAACGACGGCCGCTTCTCCGTGCCCGTCGTGGCCGGCGCCCGCGCCGTGCTGACGCTGAACAAGACGGCCTATGCCGAGAACGTGGTCGTCACCAACGCCGTGGCGTCGCAGACCACCACCGTCACCGCGCAGCTGCTGCCGGTGGCCACCACCGGCACGGTCGACCCGGCCGCCGGCGGCACGGTCACCGTGCCGAACTCCCCGGCCCGCGTGACGCTGCCCGCCGCGTCGCTCGTGCGCGCCGACGGCCTGCCGATCTCCGGGTCCGTGACCGTGTCGGTGACCCCGATCGATCCGGCCGTGAACCCGGCCTACATGCCGGGTGACTTCCGCGCCCGCACCACCTCGGGCCTGTCGAGCATCGAAAGCTACGGCGCGATGACGGTGACCCTCGCCGACACGACCGGCGCCCGCGTCAACGTCGCCACGGGCAAGTCGGCCACGATCCGCATCCCGCTCTCCACGCGCGGCACGCCCACGCCCAGCATCCCGCTGTTCTGGTTCGACGCCACGAAGGGCGAATGGGTCGAGGAAGGCACCGCCACGCTGGCCGGCACCGCGCCGAACCAGTACTACGAAGGCACGGTGACCCACTTCACCACCTGGAACGCCGACCAGTACGTCAACACCGTCAACATCACGGGTTGCCTGAAGGACGAGGCCGGCGCCGCGGTGGCCGGCGCCCGCATCGTGACCGACGGCATCGACTACTCCGGCACGGCTTCGGCCCTCACCGACGCCAGCGGCAACTTCGTGGTGCCGATGAAGCGCCAGGCCAACGGCACGGTCACCGCGCAGAGCGGCGTGCGTTTCTCGAACACCGTCTCGGTGACGTCGGGCGCCGCCGACTCGGCGCTGTCGCCGGCAGGCACGTGCCTGGTGCTGAGCAGCGTCTCGACCGGCCTGACCATCAAGCTGACCTGGGGCCGCACGCCCTTCGACGTCGACTCGCATCTGTTCGCGCCCAACGGCGACCACGTGTACTTCGGCTCCGAGGGCAGCCTGACGGCCGCCCCGTTCGCCGCGCTGGACGTGGACGACATGAGCAGCTTCGGCCCCGAGGTGATCACGGTGCGCCGCCTGATGGTGGGCACGTACCGCTACGCCGTGAACAACTACAGCAAGACCACGGGCCCCGGCCTGACCGGCTCGCCCACGCGCGTGGAATTGAACAACGCCGGCTCGGTGTCGGTGTTCACGCCGCCGACGGGCGAGGGTGCGGACACCTGGTGGTGGTCGGTGTTCAGCTTCACCGTGGATGCGCAATGCCGCATCACCGTGACACCGGTGAACAGCTGGTCGGCCTCTGAACCGGCCGAGTCGCCCACCGCGAACCCCACGTACTGCACGGCACCGTGACGTCCGTGTGAGAGGCCCCCGACCGGCAGCCGCCGGTCGGGGGCTTTTTCGTTTCGATCAGCGCACCACGCCCTTGCTGCGCAGGAAGTCGTCCACCAGCTGCAGCCGGCCGACCGGGTCTTCCAGGGCCATCAGCCGCTGCTTGGCGGCCACCGAGATGGGCAGGATCTCGCACCACCGGTTCGCCACCCAGCCCGCGTCCTCGAAGTGGAAGGGCTTGAGGAAGGGCTCCGAACCCTGCTGCTTGAGCGTGCCGATGGCGTTGGCGAGGCCCTTGACGGTCTCGAGTTGCGACTCGCTGGGCGCCACGCGCTCGTCGTTGTCGAGCGCTCGCGTGCGGCCTTCCCAGAGCCCGTCGTCGAGCTGTGTCTGGCCCACCAGCGTGAAGCGGTTCAGCCCGCGCGCGCGGACCTGCAGGATGCCGGCCTGCGGCGCGTCCACCTCCATCAGCTCGGCCATCACGCCCACGGCCTCGAAGGCGTGCGGGTCGGGCGCCTTGCCCGACTCGCCCTGGCGCACCGCCACCACGCCGAACGGCTTGTGCTCGCGCAGGCAGGCGCTCACGAGGTCGAGGTAACGCGCCTCGAACACCTTCAGGCTCAGCAGCCCGCCGGGGAACAGCACGGCCTGCAGCGGAAGGAGCGGCAGTTTCTGGGTCGTGGAACGAAAGCGCATGCGCGGAGGTGAAGGGGGTCAGTCGCGGGCGTCGAGTTCGCGGTGGCGGATCAGCGAGACGCTGCGCTTCGAGAAGCGGCGCGCGAGCGTTTCGGTGAGGTAGACGGAGCGGTGCTGGCCGCCGGTGCAGCCGATGGCCACCGTGAGGTAGCTGCGCTGGTCGTTCTCGAACGCGGGCAGCCAGCGGGCGATGAAGGCCTCGATCTGCTCGAGCATCTCGGCCACCTCGGGCTGGGCCTCGAGGTACTGGATGACACCATCGTCGCGGCCCGTCTGGGCGCGCAGCTCGCGGATGTAGTACGGGTTCGGCAGGATGCGCACGTCGAACACGAAGTCGGCGTCGAGCGGCACGCCGTGCTTGAACGCGAAGGACTCGAACACGAGCGTGAGCGCGAGGCTGCCGGCCTGCACCAGGTCGCGCATCCACAGGCGCAGCTGGGCGGGGCGCAGCTGGCTGGTGTCGACCACGGTGGAGATCTCGCGCAGCTCGGCCAGCAGCTCGCGCTCGAGCTCGATGGCGTCGTAGAGCGCGCGGTGGCCGTCGGTGGCCTTGTCTTCCTTGCGGCGGTTCAGGCTCTGCGCGTTGGCCTGCTGCGACAGCGGGTGGGGGCGGCGCGATTCGGAGAACCGGCGCACCAGCGCGTCGGTGCCGGCGTCGAGGAACACCGAGCGGATCACGACCCCTTCGCCGCGCAGCTCCTCGATGAGCGGCAGCAGGTGGGGCAGCGAGCCGGCGCTGCGCACGTCCACGGCGATGGCCACGCGGCGCTGCGACCGGTCGTGTTCGAGCCGCAGGAAATCGCGCAGCAGCTCGGGCGGGAGGTTGTCGACGCAGAAGAAGCCGGCGTCTTCCAGCGCGTGCAGCGCGACCGACTTGCCCGACCCCGAGATACCGGTGACGAGCACCACCTCGTTGGGCAGCGCGGGTTCGGGGGCTCCGGAAGCGGACGTGTTCATGGTCGCGTGTTCAAGGGCGCTTGCGGGCGCGGGCGTTGGAGGGGGCGGGAGCGTCGGCCGCCACGGACAGCAGTTCCTGCGCGTGGGCGCGGCTCGTGCCGGACAGGCGTTCACCTCCCAGCATACGGGCAATTTCGGCGACACGCGATTCCCCGTGGACGGGGGTGATGTCGCTGCGCGTGCGGCCGTCGTGTTCGGCCTTGGCCACCACGAAGTGGTGGTCGGCGCACGCAGCCACCTGCGGCAGGTGGGTGACGGCCATCACCTGGCGGTCGCGGCCCAGCTGTTTCATGAGGCGGCCCACGGTGTCGGCCACCGTGCCGCCCACGCCGGCGTCCACCTCGTCGAAGATCAGCGTGCCGGCCGCCTCGCCGTGGGGCGCGAGCTGGCTGGTGGTGACGGCGATGGCCAGCGCGATGCGCGAGAGTTCGCCACCCGACGCCACCTTGGCCATGGGCCGCGGCGTGCTGCCGGCGTGGCCGGCGACGAGGAACTCGGCGGATTCGAGGCCGTGCGACTGCGGCGTGTCCTGCTTCTGCAGCGCCACCTCGAACACGCCGCCGGACATGCCCAGGTGCTGCATGGCGGCGGTCACGGACTGGCTCAGCTTCGGCGCGGCGGTGCGGCGCACGGCCGAGACGCGCTTGGCCTCGGTGTCGAACTGGGCCTTGGTGTCCTTCACGGCGGCTTCGAGCGCGGCGAGGTCGGCGGCGGCGTCGAGCGCGCGCAGCTCGTCCTTCCACGCGGACAGCGCGGCCGGCAGTTCGGCCGGCGTGCGGCGGTAGCGTTTCGCGAGGCTGATCCACGCGGACAGGCGGTCGTCGAGTTCCTGCAGCCGCTCGGGCTCCAGGTCGGCGTGGTTCAGGTAGCTGCCGAGCGTGTGGGCGGCGTCCTGCAGCTGGGTCTGCGCGCTCTGCAGCACCTCGGCCACCTCGGCCAGGCGGCTGTCGTACTCGGCCACGTCCTGCAGGGCGTCGGCCGCGCGCGAGGTGAGGCTGTCGGCGCTGTGGTCGGCCTCGCTGATGGCGTCGAGCGCCACGCGGGCCGCGTCCATCAGCGCCTGGGCGTTGGACAGGCGCGAGTGTTCAGCGTTGAGTTCGTCCCACTCGTCGGCGCCGGGGGCGAGCTTGTCGACCTCGTTGACCTGCCAGGCCAGGCGCTCGCGTTCGCTCTCCAGGTCGGCCTGCTGGGTGCGGGCCCGTTCCAGCGCGTCGGTGGCGGCCTTCCAGCGCGACCAGCTGGCGCCGAGCGGTGCGGCGTCGACGCCCGCATAGGCGTCGAGCAGGCCGCGCACCGAGGCGGGGCGCGTCAGGCTCTGCCAGGCGTGCTGGCCGTGGATGTCCACGAGGTGGTCGGCCGCCTCGCGCAGCTGCGCCACGGTGGCCGGGCTGCCGTTGACCCATGCGCGGCTCTTGCCCGCCGCGTCGATCACGCGGCGCAGCAGCAGCGTGTCGCCCGGCTCGAAGCCGGCGTCGTCGAGCCAGCCGGCGAGGCTGGCGGGCGCGTCGAACTCGGCGGTGATCTCGGCGCGGGCGGAACCTTCGCGCACCACGCCGGCGTCGCCGCGGCTGCCGAGCGCGAGCTGCACCGCGTCGATCAGGATGGACTTGCCGGCGCCGGTTTCACCGGTGAGCACGGAGAAGCCGGCCGAGAGGTCGACCTCGAGGGACGTGACGATGACGAAATCGCGAAGGGCCAGGCGACGCAGCATAGGAAGGACTCAGACCCCGGTGTTCCAGTGGAGCTTGCGGCGGAGCGTGGCGTAGTAGCTCCAGCCGAGCGGGTGAAGAAAACGCACCTGATGCGAGGAACGGGCCACCGTGATGCGGTCGCCGGCGAGCAGGCTGGCCATGCCCTGCATGTCGAAGTTGACGCTGGCGTCGCGGCCCTGGGCCACCTCGATGCTGATGCGGCCCACGTCGGGCAGCACGATGGGGCGGTTCGACAGGTCGTGCGGAGCGATGGGCGCCATCACCCACGCCGCGATGCCGGGGTGCAGGATGGGGCCGCCGGCCGACAGCGCGTAGGCGGTGGAGCCGGTGGGCGACGCGACGATCAGGCCGTCCGCCCGGAAGTTGCCGACGAACTCGTCGCCGATGGTGACCTTCAGCTCGATCATCGACGAGGTGGGGCCGCGGCTCACCACCACGTCGTTCACGCCGAAGCCGTCGAAGATCAGGCGGTCGTCGCGCCACACGCCGCCTTCGAGCATGGTGCGGCGTTCCTCTTCGTAGTCGCCGGCGATCATGGGGGCGAGGGCGTCGGCGAAGTGGCCGATGGGCACGTCGGTGATGAAACCGAGGCGGCCCTGGTTGATGCCGACCAGCGGCAGCCCGAACTGGGCCAGCTGGCGGGCGCTGCCGAGCATGGTGCCGTCGCCGCCCACCACGATGGCGATGTCGCACTCGCGGCCCATCTCGGCGTGGGTGAGGGCGTTGTAGTCCGTCAGGCCGGTGTTCAGCGCGGTGTCGCGCTCGAGGGACACGTCGAGCCCCTGGCGCACCAGGAACTGCGCGATTTCCTCCAGTGGCGCCTGGATGCCGCGGGCCTGGTATTTGCCCACGAGTGCGGCATGACGGAAGCGTGAAGACATGCTCAGAATTACACCACAGCAACATGACGGCGCCACCCCGGGAAACCGGCCCCGATCCGGCCCCGGCCTACAATCCGTTTCATGCTGGACGAGCGTGCCAAGACCCTGTTGAAAGCGCTGGTGGAGCGCTACATCGCCGACGGGCAGCCCGTCGGCTCGCGCACGCTCTCGCGCGCCTCCGGGCTCGACCTGTCCCCGGCCACCATCCGCAACGTGATGGCCGACCTGGAAGACCTGGGCCTGATCGCCAGCCCCCACACCAGCGCCGGCCGCATTCCCACCGCCCGCGGCTACCGCATCTTCGTCGACACCATGCTCACCGCGCAGCCGCGCGACCTGGGCCCGGGCCCCGACGCGCCGCAGCTGCACCCCGACCAGCCGCAGCGCGTGATCGCCAACGCCGCGCACCTGCTGTCGAACCTGTCGAACTTCGTCGGCGTGGTCACCGCGCCGCGCAAGGTGGGCGTGTTCCACCACATCGAGTTCCTGCGCCTGTCCGAGCGCCGCATCCTCGTGATCCTGGTCACCCCGGAAGGCGACGTGCAGAACCGCGTCATCCTCACCGCCCAGGACTACACCCAGGGCCAGCTGCAGGAGGCCAGCAACTTCCTGACCGCGCAGTACGCCGGCCTGTCGATGGAGCAGGTGCGCGAGCGCCTGAAGAGCGAGGTGGACGCGCTGCGCGGCGAGATCGCCACGCTGATGCAGGCCGCGGTGGCCGCCGGCACCGAGGCCGACGACCAGCAGGAACAGGTCGTCATCTCCGGCGAACGCAACCTGCTCACCGTGCAGGACTTCTCCAGCGACATGGGCTCGCTGCGCAAGCTGTTCGACCTGTTCGAGCAGAAGACCCAGCTGATGCGCCTGCTCGACGTCTCCAGCCGCGCCGAGGGCGTGCGCATCTACATCGGCGGCGAGAGCCGCGTGGTGCCGTTCGAGGAACTCTCCGTCGTGTCGGCCCCGTACGAGGTCAACGGCCAGATCGTCGGCACGCTCGGCGTGATCGGGCCCACGCGCATGGCGTACGACCGGATGATCCAGATCGTGGACATCACGTCGCGGCTGGTGTCGAACGCGTTGAGCACCAAGTAGACCCGGCGGCCTCCGCGGGCCCTGTGACAGAATCGCCCGCGATCAAAACAACGGTCCGGGGAGGACAACGATGGTCAAGTGGATCTCGGCATGCGCTGCCGCATGGGTGCTCGTGGGTTGCGCGTCGGCGCCGCCGGTGCAGGACGCGGGGCCGCTGGCGAAGACGCACGGTTTCGTGCACGCCACCTTCCCGGTCCACGATCCGGTCGACACGCTCCAGGGCATGCCCGATGCCACGCGGCTGATCGCCGTCGGCAACTCGACCGAGTACCGGCTGACCCGGACGACGGCCTATGGCGCGAACGCGCACGGCCTGTGGGTGCCCGCGGGGACCTATGATGTGCGGCCCTTGAAGGCCAGGAACGGCGGGGCCTACGACACGGTGGTGGTCGAGGCGGGCCGCGTGACCGACCTTGGCGCCATCGTGCCCGTGCCGCTCGGCAACGACGAGGTGGGTGTCGTCATCGTGCAGCAGGCCGAGGTGGTGGCCGAACGCGAGGCGGTGGTGGCCGGGCTGCGGCCGTACCTCGTCTCCGCCGAGCCGATCATCTGGTCGCCGCGTGTGCCGCCGAAGGCCACGAAGATCCCGTCGCCCGCCAGCAACATGGGGCTCATCGGCCAACTGATCACCGAGTACGGCCGGTCGGTGCAGCGCGCGCCGCTCAACGCGCAGCTGAAGGACGCCGCGTCGAACGACGAGCTGCTGCGCCTGGCGCGCACGGCCACGGTCCCGGCCACCGACGAAGTCGCGGTGGGCGAGGACGGCGCGGTGTACTGGGGCGCGGCCCTCGGCCAGCTGCGGGTTCGCGCCCCCGACGGCACGTGGTCCAGCGTGGACACGGGAACGCTCCAGGCCATCACGGCCGTGGAGATGAACGCGGGGCGCCTGGTCGCCGGTTCGGACCGGGGCGAGATCCTGGTCGGCTCGCCGGGCCGGCCCGACTGGCGTCGGGCCGCATCGCTCGGCGCCGATCGCACCATCCTCGACATCGATCGCGTCGGCACGCGCTGGATGGTGATCGCCGCCGAGATCAAGCCCGCCGGCGCTGGCCTGCCGGCGCCGCAGATCCAGTGGTTCGAGGTCTACACCTCCACCGCGGACGACCTGTCCGGCCTGACCCTCGTCCACCGGCAGGACAAGGGCTTCAAGTCGCACGTGCTCAACGCGCAGCATGGCCGTGGCATGGCGGACGGCACGACCTACTTCGTGCACGGCTTCGACGCCGAACCCCTCCGCGTCGACCTGAACACGCTGGCGGTCAGCACGCCGAAGTCCCCGACCCTCATCTGGATGCACGCCGCTGCCGACCGTTCGGTGCTGACCGGCGCCTTCCCGGGCGGCGGCTGGACCAAGGTGCATCTCTCGCGCGACCATGGAAGCACCTGGCAGCAGATCGACAACCCGCCGTACCCCATCTACGACGTGCAGTTCGAGTCCCCGACACGCGGCTACGCCACCCGCTGGACGCGCGGCGGCATGTTCACGTCCGACCTCGAGTTCATGACCTACGACGCCGCGCGCAACACCTGGGTGCTGGACCACACCGCCCCCACGGGCTGCCTGCGCCCGCTGCGCGATGCCCGGCAGATCCACCAGTACTGCCTGACGCGCGGCGGCAGCATCCTGAACTGGGTCGACGGCAAGTGGCAGCCCGAATTCGCGTTGAACTGAACATCGGCCCGGGTTCCCCGAAGCCCCATGCCTACAATGCCGGGCTTCGGGCCGTTAGCTCAGTTGGTTAGAGCAGAGGACTCATAATCCACCGGTAAGGCTTGAGCCTCAAGTGCGGAGAGCCAGGATTCATGCGGGTTTGCGGGCGTTTTACACGCTTCGGCAATGCCAGAAAGTGCAGTTCGGTACACCAACGGTACAGTGCCGGATCGCAGCAGTGAACCCTCCATGTCTACGCTCGTCAAAACGCCTTCCGGTTCCTGGAAGGCGGTGATCCGCAAGAACGGTTTCCCCACCACCATCAAGACGTTCCGTCTGAAGCGCGATGCTGAAGACTGGGCGAGGCGCACCGAGGACGAGATGGTGCGCGGGATGTTCATCCAGCGCGCCCCCGCCGAGCGAATGAACTTCGCCGGGGCCATGGAGCGATATCTGGCGGAGGTGACCGTAACCAAGCGGCCGTTCACGCAGCAGAGCGAACGCGTCCGGTCGGCGCCCTTGGTCACCTATTTCGGCAAGCACGCGCTGATCGGAATCTCCGCGGAGATGGTTGCCAAGTACCGCGATGAACGCCTAGCTGGGGGCGATCGGCTCAAGGACGGCAAACCGCAGCCGCGCGCGGCGAACACGGTACGGCTAGAACTCGCGCTGATCGGGCACCTGTTCACCATCGCCATCAAAGAGTGGGGCCTGGGTCTCACCTACAACCCTGTTCTGAACATTCGCCGGCCGGCGCCTGGCGCGGGGCGAAATCGTCGACTCTCTGACGAAGAGGAAACGAGGCTGCTGGGCTTGGTCGACAAGCATTCGAACCCGATGCTTCGGTGGATCGTTCGCATTGCCATCGAGACCGGGATGCGGTCATCGGAGATCGTCGGTCTGAAGGTTGCTCAGGTCGATCTGGAGCGGCGCGTGGTTCGCTTGCAGGAGACGAAGAACACGATGCCTCGTACGGTGCCGCTGTCGATGGCTGCGCTGGATGTGTTCAAACAGGCGATCGCCAGTCCCGTTCGTCCTAAGGAGACGGACCTGATTTTCTTCGGCGAGCCTGGGCGTGACTGGATTCGCAGGCCCTACAACTTCAACAAGTCGTGGCTGCTCATCAAGGAGGCCGCTGGCCTGAAGGACCTGCGATTCCACGACCTTCGCCATGAGGCGGTGAGTCGATTCGTCGAGCTGGGCTTGAGCGACCAAGAGGTGTCGGCCATCAGCGGGCATCGATCGATGCAGATGCTCAAGCGATACACCCATCTCCGAGCCGAAGACCTTGTCGACAAGCTCGATCGACGATAGGCTTGGGCCTAGTTACTTTGCCGCGAGCGAAGGCCATCGGTATATCTGACCTGAGCCCCGCCCGGCGGCATGTGTTGGGCTGTATGAAAAGCTCGATCACGATGTTGCGATGTGCTAGCAGCAAGGTGTTGATCGTGATCGACGACTTAGACCTCGACTTGCTGCGGCTTTCTAAATCGCTCGGCACGAGAGACGGTTGTGCGGAGGCGGGCAAGTTGCGCTAGGTCCGCAGGAAGATCCAGGAACCGATTCGCCTCCTGCAGGTTCGAGAAGTAGTTGCTATTGCCGATGTGGAAGAAGAGCAGGTTCCGGAAGTGCATCTGCAGCTGGAAGCAGTAGGTCTTTGCATACGGACTCTCTGCGCCGGCATGCATGTACCCGTTCCTGTATTCGCGAAGATGCTCAAGGGTCTGCGTTGCGAAGCTGACGTCGTTCCACAAGAACGCGCAACGACGAACAACCGCGTCGTAGTCGCCGTGTCCTGGTGAAGCCAATCTCTCGACTGCACTCCACAGTCGAACAAGCGCCGAAGTCTGGTTCCATTCGTCCAGCGCGCGCACATACAGCAACAATGCATCAAAGATGTCCGGCGCGTAGTTCGACCGAGACAGGCGCTGAAGAATTCTGCGAACGTGCCGGTGGACTTCGGTGAAGTTGCGGGGTCGGCGAGCGTCCGTCAGAACGTGGTGCGGCTCGAACCATACGCCGTCGCCGGCGCACCGACCACCCGGAGCGTGGACAGTATGCAGGCAACCCAGACGCACCGCGTTGATGGGCATCCAACTCTGCCCCGCGATCTCCATTTGCGCGTTGCTGAAGACGCACCACAGCGCCCGATGGATGTCGACGGCCCGCAAGGCCCTGTGGAAGGCGAGAGCCGGGGTCTTGGCGCTCAAGCTGGCCACAACCTTGGTGTACGCGGGCGGACTCTCCGTTCCGGGGGCTCTGCGCGCTTTAATCAGCGCGGCCCTGTGCTTCTCAAATGTTGGCAAGTAGTTGGCTCCAACGAACTCCAGCTGAACTCCTTCGATCGAAACTTTGCCCAGCGCACACGCGTTGTGCAGAGATATCGAGGTCAGTACCCTGAGGCTTTGCTCTCGTTGAGAAAGAGCCTGGGCCAGCTGCCGATTGAGTTCCTTGAGGAAGGAGTCCTTGGTAAGGTCACCCGGGTCCTGCGCGACAGCCTTCCACAGGAGGGCCTGATGGTCCAAGTCCCGAGCAGCCTCGGGGAATGACAGCATGGAGTGGAGGGACGGAAGGCAGTAGTCCAGGTCAAAGCCGGTGAACGAAGCCCCTTGCCCGTCGGCACCGCGGCTGCGCGATGCTGCGATGCGGCTCAGGACCACTTCGGGCTTGAACTTGCTTTTCCACTTGACAGGCAATGGGCTTCCTTCGATCGGGGTGTGGTGAAGATTTCTCACCGGGCGTCGATGGGATTTAGTGCCACCTGCCCCGAGTGCGAAATTTTGCGCTGCAAATCGAGTGTGTGCGCACACACACATTCAGTGAGATCGCGTATAGAATATCGTTTCTGCTGTAGAGTGCCTCTTTTATAGCGAATTGGTTCACCTAATAGCGGAGTGGAAGCAGTGAACGACGTCCTCCTCGGTTTTCAGCGATTGGCCGAAATGTACGGAGTCAACACAGCGCAACCGTTGATCACGCGCAGCTGTATCGGCCCCGTCCGGAGCCGAGAGTTGGTCAATGGTCAAGAAATTCGCATCTGGCCCACACAGTACCGGCCTGAGGACACCTTTCAGGGGCACTTCGAGTTCGGACTGAAGTATGACCGACTGAACTTCGAGTTCTTCTCGCGCTTGTTCCACACTGTCGATCCGGACGTTGTGGCCGCGTGGGTTAGGAGTGAACCGACCGGGGCGTATGCACGACGGACAGCATTTCTATACGAGTGGTTCACCGGGCAGCGACTTGACGTGCCAGACACGGCCCCAAACGTCGGTTACGTGGACGCCATCGACAGCCGACAGTATCTGACGGCGACGCATCCTGAGAGGTGCCGGCGGTGGCGTGTGAACGACAACCTGCCTGGAGTCGCGCAGTACTGTCCCTTGCTATATCTCGGTCCTCCCGACGAGCACGGTTGGATCTACGATGTTGCCGCGGGCGTCCAAAGTCTTGATGAAACCTACGGCCCCGAACTGCTACTCCGATGCTCTGCTTGGCTCACCCTCAAGGAGTCGCGTGCGAGCTTTGCGATCGAACATGAGGCAGACAAAGACGACCGCATTAAGCGTTTCGCCGCAGCTATCGGTCAGTACAGCGGGAAGTTGGTGGATCCCATGGGCTCGGATGAGTTGTTGACTCTCCAGCAGGCTGTCCTAGGCGATGCAGCGCTTCGTCTTGGCATTCGACAGTCACCCGTATTCGTCGGCCAGAACAGTTTTAGACGGCAAATCGTGCACTACATTGCGCCCCAGCCCGAACTGGTGCCTGAGATGTTGGATGCACTTCGTCACTTCGAAGTGCGCACTCGCGGTGCACATCCGGTAGTGCGGGCGGCAGTGATTTCCTTTGCTTTCGTCTACTTGCACCCGTTGGCGGACGGTAACGGGCGTGTGCATCGCTTTCTAGTCAATCACCTGCTCGCTGCTGACAAGGCGGTGCCTGCGAACATAGTCGTGCCCGTGTCGGCGACCATCGCTGGAAGCGCCCGAGGACACGCCGAGTACGATCAGGTGCTCGAAGTTATTTCGAAGCCCTTCATGCAACGATATGCGACTGCTTATCGGTTTGGGGAACGTCGAGTCTGTCCGGATGGTGTCGAGACGGATTTCGAGTTTGAAATGACAGAGGACGCCCAACGCGCGTGGAGATTCCCAGACCTGACAGCACACGCGCTTTACATGAGCGGCATCCTTCAACAGACAGTTGAGCACGAGATGGCGCAAGAAGCGCAGTTGCTGCGGCAACACGATGAAGCACGCGGCGCGATCAAAAGGATCGTTGAAATGCCGGACAACGATGCGGATCGAATCATTCGATCCTTGAAGGAAAGTCAGTGGATCGTAAGCAACAAGCTAAAAAAGGGGCTTCCTGAAATCTTCGCAGAAGAGGGAAAGCTCTACCGACTCAGTGAGTCTCTTGTCAATGCGGTGCGCAATGCGTTCCAGGCACATAACGAAGCGGAAGACCACTGAGCACTGATCTCACATGCAGACGCTCAACCGCTACACCCAGCTCCGGACGGAAGACAAGGTCGACAAGCCCCAACGACGATAGACCCGCGGAGCCAGCGGACTCTCGCCGGACGGCGGCGTTAAGATGCTGGGTTGCCTGGGGCCGGAAGCTTAAGCGGTATAAGCAGACGACTCATAATCGTTCGACAGTGGGTTCGAGTCCCACCCGGCCTACCAGCCTGCCAATTCGTGACGGATATCCCACGCCATAGCTGCGGTGGCTTTGACCTACCCGGTTTCTTCGGTCCAATAATTTCTAGGAAGATGGCTCCCAATCCGAGAGGAGCCCATGAGAAAGAGTCGATTCACTGAAGAGCAGATGGTCGCCATCCTGCGAGAGGCCGACAGTACGAGCGTCGGCGAGGTGGCGAAGAAGCACAAGGTCAGCGAGGCGAGCATCTACGCCTGGCGCAAGCACTTTGGCCAGCTCGAGGCCGCTGACGTCAAGCGGTTGAAGGCCTTGGAGCTGGAGAACAGCCGATTGAAGAAGCTGCTCGCCGAAGCCGCGCTGGACATCGAGGTGCTCAAGGAGATCAACGCAAAAAAGTGGTGAGCCCACAGGGACGGCGCCAGCAGGTCGACCTCGCGTGCGAGCGAGGCCTGTCCAAGCGCCGAGCCTGTGGGCTGCTTCGAGTGGCACGCTCGACGTTGGGCTACGAGCGCAGATTGCCCGTGAAGGACGCGCCGATCATCGAGGCGATGCGGGAGCTGTCTGGGCAGTATCCGAGGTATGGGTACCGCCGAATCCGCATCTTCCTTCGCCGGCGTGGCTTTGAGCTGAGCTGGTCTCGCACGCACCCGCATCTGGCGCCAGGCCGGGCTGCTGCTTCCGAAGCGACGTCCGCGTCGCCGGATCGCCACGGGCCGCCCGCGGGCGCACACCCCGTTTAAGGCGAACATGGTATGGGCCTATGACTTCGTGTTCGACACTACCGCGGCCGGGCAGCAGATCAAGTGCCTGACCGTGGTCGACGAATACACGCGGGAGTGCCTGGCGATTGACGTTGCTGGCTCGATCAGGTCGGCCCGCGTGATCGAGGTGCTCGCGCGCCTGGTGAGCCTGCATGGCGCCCCGTTGTTCATGCGCTCGGACAACGGCCCGGAGTTCGTCAGTCACGCGATCCTCGAATGGATCGCGCAGGCCGGCATTGCCACGTCCCTGAGCGACCCGGGTAAGCCTTGGCAGAACGGAA